>Ga0209187_1000092_pt1 | contig 202778 bp, 142 predicted proteins | sample BantaG_FD_187430 | JGI IMG/M metagenome (GOLD analysis project Ga0209187, IMG submission 187430) | Marine algal microbial communities from Bantry Bay, Ireland - BantryBay_4 metaG (SPAdes) (version 2) | ecosystem: Host-associated > Algae > Red algae > Unclassified | place: Bantry Bay, Ireland... | reverse complement strand
ACTGATGCGTGCTCAGAATACGATTTTTAACTGAAAATTGTACGGTTTTAGCCAGCTGGCGCGGTGCTGCGCCTCGCTCCGATTTCTCTTCAAATACAGGGCTTACCCCTCGTTGCCTTCTCACGTCTACACGTAACCCGGCGCTGCGGCCGCTTCGCGGCCTTGCACACGGGCTACCATATCCCGCCCACTTTGGGGCGGATTCCCACGATGTAACATGACGCACAAAAATACGCCGGACCGCTTATCTAAGTGCCATTGGGGTCAGACACCAATGGCACTTAGATAAGCCGATTTATATTAAAACGAATGAAAATCCAGATGACTAAAGGCGCGTAGCGCTGACCCATTGATAGCCATGGTTGACGAACGAAGTGAGGAGGCCGTGGTCCCGGCGGATTCCTCCTCTAAGCTGCGTAGCGGCGACACCAACCGGATGAAAAGCGTTGATAAACGATTCCTGATAATTTTGAGACCTTCGTTTTAGTAGATTTCGGGCATCGCAGGATATAAACAGGATTCAAACTGGGCGGGGCTACGTTCTGCGCCTCGGTTCGAGCCCTCTTACAAATAGCGCTTACCCCTCGTTGCCTCATACGTCTGCAGTGAACCCGGCGCTGGGACCGCGAATTACCTGCTTCGACCCATACGATCCGGACAAATAGATCAAATAGCCCTAGAACGAAGCTGTCAGGCACGAGCCTGGCAACTCTCCTACCATCGGCGGTTGGAAACCACCGCTCCTTGGGCTTCGCCACTGGGTTTAATTTGGCAAGCCGGACCTAGGGCTGGCCAACTTGGCGGCCGAAATTTTGCGTCCAGAGCTTGCCGCTTTGACCGACCCCAATATCGCGATAGGCTGGGCTGGTCATATTTTGATGATGACCAGGGCTATTAAACCACATCGTAAAGTTTGCTTCCGCAGTTTGTCCGCCGGAGGCGATGTTCTCTCCGCCTGCGCCTAAGGGATATTTTTCAAGCTTAATTCGAGTACCAAATCCTTCGCGGCCTTTGACCGGGGAGGTGTGGGAGAAATAATTCATGCTCTCCATTTCAGCCGAATGCTTGCGGGCGGCGACTGTTAATCTCGGTTCGAAGTAGAGGGGCACGCGACCGATGGCTTCGCGGTAGTCATTAAGAAGTTTGGCATTGGCCAGCTCGTCGGCGGTCATACCGTGAGTTGCACTTTTGTTAAGCGTTTCGATTTTGCGCGCACGGGCGTATTGCCATTGAAGGTTAAGAAGCGGCGAGCTTGGAGCTTCGGCTTGGCTGGCGAATTGCGCGACCACTTCCGAGCTTGCCCCGCGACCGGCAATATTTTTGGCGAGAAAGGCTTTGGCGGAGGCAATGGAATCGACCGCTCTTTCGGGGACCCCGCCCTGAGATATCATGAGGCTTTCTAAGCGATTCAATTCCTCGAGTTTAGTCACCATGGGGGCGACGCCAGAAATCCCCTGCTCCACCCTTTTCCATAGCGCCTTGAGTTTATTATAGGTCTCGTGGGCTTGCGGGACCTTGTCTTTGGTAAGCACCGTGATTCGTTCGGTCGCCTCTTTTTGAAGGGCTAAGAGCTCCTGGCAAAGCTCTTCGGAGAGTTCGACTTTGGCACCGGTTGATGAGGTCGCTTGTTTGATTTCCTGGGAGAGGCTTTTGTACATCCGAGCAAAACTTCGATTCCGTTCTTCCACACCTGCTTCGCCAAGCTCGCTAAGGGCGGCGAAGGCTTTTTCGACGAGGGCCGGATCTTCGTGATCCATGTAGCTTGCGAAGTGCTTCGCCTTCTTCACGTTGATCAGATAGGCTTTGTCCGCCTCGCTGAGTCGACGAACCTCGACCTGAAACGCCGGCTTATTCGTATCCGCAGGCTGCAACTTAGCTGTCGCTCCATTTAGCTCAAGCAGAGAGGCCTCGATCGATACCTCATTCGCGGTCCATTCGCGTGGCGCATAATCCGCCCAGGCAGAAACACCTGCTAAAATAAGGCAAACTAAACACAGCGGATTACAAGGTTTCATACATGGATATATACGGCCCGAGATTGAAATTGTAAAAGAGATTGTGCAACACGCTGGTTCTATGTCAGGAATTACGTGTGGATACCAGAGATGAGCCGAACGAACCGAATCACGACCTTGAAATCAAAGATGCGAAGGTGATCTTTCGCTCTGTGTGGGAGTATTTGGAGGAAAAATACACGCATAAGGAACTGAGGTTCCCTAAGGAGATTATTCTTTTAGGTGGAGCACCCGGAGCTGGTAAAGGAACCCAGACCGAATTCATCATGAAAGCACGTGGGTTCACCTGCGAGCCGATTGTGATCAGTGCGTTGCTTGACAGCCCGGAAGCAAAGGCGATTAAAGACAAAGGGTCCATGGTCGGTGACCGCGAAGTCATTGGCATCTTGTTTGAAAAAATGCTCGATCCCCAATTTGTTGACGGCTGTGTTTTGGATGGCTTTCCGCGCACCCAGGTTCAGGTCGAATGCATGAAGATGCTGGTCGATAAATTCAACCAGCTGCACCGCGAATTTCAGGAGACTCCTTTGGCGCTGTCTTTCCGCCAGCCGACGATTCATGTTATGGTTTTATTCGTGACCGAAAAGGTCAGCATCGAACGTCAACTTTCGCGTGGGATCCGTGGCTTAGCGCACAACAAAGAAGTGCGGGAAACTGGAATTGGCGAGATCATTGATGTCCGCGCGACTGATCTCGACGAAGACATGGCGCGCCACCGGTATCGCACCTTTAAGGAGAAAACCTGGAGCGCCCTTCAGTCGTTAAAAGAAATTTACTTCTATCACTTCATCAATGCAGAAGGTGATATTGACGATGTAGAGCAAAACATCAAGGCCGAGCTTCAGTACCAAAGCTCGCTTGAACTCGAGCCCCAGACATTTGACCGGCTTCGTCCGATTCCGCTCGCGTCAGAAATCGTGGTGCACTCGCGTCAAGACTTGGTGCGTCGTCTCGACACCTACGTGGTTGAACATTCCGAGTTGTTTAATCAGGTGATCGAGCTGGTCAAAGTTCGGTTCATGCCGATCGTGTTACGCCACAGTATTTCTGGGTATTCGATTGTGAATTCAGAAGATCAGCTACTCGAAGATCCGCTAGCCATGGCGATGCTGATCGATATCTTTTCCGAGCGTGGTTACCATGCTGTGGTAGACATTCAACGTGCAGATGTACCAGAAGTCTTCGACCTGGAAACAGGTAAGATCACCTGCCGGAGCAAGAAAATCTGGCGTATTCGAATTACCTTTGCGGGCTCGGAAATTCGTCGCGGGTAATTCAGACCGCAGAGAATAGATCTATTTAGCTGTCGGACGATCCAGCGAGTTCCCACTCGCTGGTATCCGGCGCGGCGCCTTTGCGATTCACTTCGATCACACTTTTGACGAGTTGAATTTTCAGCGAGAGCAGACCGACACCGACTAAAATAGCGAAAAACCAAAACGCGAAGGTGCTTGGGGTGGGTAAGAGCGCGAGGGCGATACCAAATCCGACCAAGAGGGTTTTGAATTCAGTCGGGCCGAAGCGATCCAGGGTGAATTCACCGATCAACTTGGCTTTGATATTGGTCAGCACTGCGGTGGCGTAAAGCGTCATGACCGCGACAAGCGCAAGGTCGAGCCGACCGATTCCCCAGCCAATTCCAGCCAACCAATAAGAAAACGAGAGCGGGTCACAGAAGTGATCGAGCAGCTCGCCCCCATTGCGACATTGATTGGTCGCCCGGGCGTGAGTGCCATCGATGCAATCTGCGATGTGATTTCCCGCCACCCCAAAGGCAGCGAGCCAACCGCCCCACCCTGTTTTCAGGGCAAAGGCAAACCCGACCGCACCCGCAAGGGCGAGGAGATGTCCGATAATCACAATTCCTTCCGGAGGAAAGCGCTTTGGGATGTGGAGGACACGATAAAGCTTCTTCAACGGGGTGGTTAGAAATGGGTCGAGCAAGCTATGGGAAATACGCTTTGTCGTCATGCCCTGAAGCGTATCAAATCGAGGTCGAGATCAGAAGCAAAGAAGAGCAGGGAGCAACACTGCGATCTGCGAGAGAAGTAGGACCGCTAGAATCGCAAACTGGCCTGCGTTTTCAGTGGATTTTTGCCGGTTCAGCCGTATCGATAACGCATCATGTCACGCACCTACAATCTTTGGACCATTGGCTGTCAGATGAATGAGGCCGATTCACGTCACCTCGGCTCGCAGCTCGAAGCGCTGGGCTATACCCACGTCAAATCACCTAAAAAAGCAGATTTGGTGGTCTTAAACACCTGTGTGGTGCGGCAACAGGCAGAAGATAAGGCCATCACGCGGCTGACCTTTTTGTCCCAAATTAAGCAGAACCGGCCGGACATGGTCATCGGGCTTATGGGCTGTATGGTGGGTATGCGCGAAGAAAAGCGTTTGGCCAAAGAATTTCCCTTTGTGGATGTCTTCATGCCGCCGAGCGACACCGAACCGCTTCTCAACTACCTGGAAAAAGAAGGGTTCCATGATGATGCGGAACTGATCGAGACCCGTGAAAAAGCGATTCGTGATGCGATTCAGGACGGTGAGCACATCATGCCTGCCATGCAACGGGGCAACGCGGTCATCGCGCATGTACCCATTGTTTTGGGGTGTTCGCATGCCTGCACCTTCTGTGTCATCCCCTATCGCCGGGGCGCGGAACGCAGCCGTCCACCAGAAGAAATTTTGCGGGAGATCGCAGCCTTAACCGCCCAAGGGGTTCGCGAAATCATGCTCTTGGGTCAGATCGTGGATCGCTATGGTTGCGATTTAGAAGAAGACTACGACCTCGCTGACTTGCTTCTTGATGTGGCGAAAAACGAAAAGGTTCTGCGGGTCCGCTTTTTGACCAGTCATCCGAATTGGATGAGCGATCGCATCATCGACGCGGTGGCGTCGCATGATAAGCTCATGCCCCATTTTGAGGTGCCGATTCAAGCCGGAAACGACAAGGTACTCGAAGACATGAAACGGGGCCACACGGTGGCGGCCTATTACGAGTTGATCGACCGTATTCGGGTCCGGGTGCCGGACGCCTGCATCAATACCGATATCATCGTCGGCTTTCCGGGTGAAACCCACGAAGAATTCATGGGTACTTACAAGCTGATCGACGAGTTACAAATCGACAAGATTCACCTCGCGAAATACAGCGAGCGCCCAAAAACGATTGCTGCACGTAAAATGCCGGATGATGTTTCTCCTGAAGAGAAGGAATCACGTCGGGCGACGATCAATGATCTGAACGAGCAAATTTTGGCGAAGAAGAACTTGGTTTGGCTCGATCAAGAAGTCGAAGTTTTGGTTGAATCGAAACAGAAGGATCGCTGGCGCGGGCGCACCCCGCATAATCGCCTCGTCTTTTTTGAGGATGATCGTGAGCTTACAGGGGCCTTGGTCACGGTAAAGATTCATTCTGCCTTCGCGTGGTCGTTGCTAGGTGATTTGACGGAGATCAAGGTTGAGCCGTTAAGCGAAGCGGAGCGTGAAAGCATTCGGACTGCCCCGAAGAAAATGACCTCAGAAGACTTTTTGAAATTACAGGTTCCAAACACGCGCAGCCTGAACTTTAGTGCGTCGAAGAGCTAAGCTACTTCGGATGATGCAGCACCTTGTACCATCAATAATCCATCGTAGGGTGACGGCCAAAATGGCCTGATGAACTTAGCTCCGAATGTAGATGATTCCTCCATGCTTCATTGTAAACCTAACGCCGTTCATATAAGCATAATGTTGGAATTCAAACATATCGGGCTTTCCAACTAGAGGTGAAAATAGATATAAGTCTACGTCTCGGAATGGCATGGAGTTGGTGAGACTAAAGTATATATGCCATAGTCTTCTATCTTTTATGGGATCTGTGATGATTTCATGAGTTGTGCGCAGAATTTCTGCCATGAACAATTCATTACCTTTATCAATCTCCTTAAATTCATCAGCTTCTGAAATAAAGATGACGTTCGCTTGATCAAATCCCACATTAAGGTCGGGATAGAAGTCATTGAGCAGCATATGCACATTCGCACAATACTGTTTTGCTTCCCTTACAACATCATCTCTGGAAGGTTTCTTTTCCGATCCAAAATGATGTTGTAGTAAATTGTTGATTCGAGTGGCGACGGCTTTACCAGCTTCGCCGAAAGGAGACAAATAATTGGGAATATCCTCCGGATCTATGTTTAACCAAAAGTCGTTGGTGTGGCTAAATGGTATAGATTTTCCTTCTAGCATGGCTAACCACGATTTAATTCGCTCTTCATTTTTACACATGATTCTTATCTCAAGAATTTTTGAATCCGCCACGCCAAGTGTACTCACAAGCACGTCAATCACTTGCGAATTGCTGTAAAGTTCACTAAGCGCGCTATACGGTGCTTCCTGGTCCAGCCGCAACGTACGTCCATTGGTTAATCCCATTCAGACTTGTACCATCAGGTTCAGTTGGTGAGAAAAAAAATCACCCTATCGATAATACTAAAAGAAGAACAGCCAACCGAACAGAATGACCGCGAGGAAGGCCGTCAACCCAATTGGGAAGGCACCGAGGCGCATCTGCTCATAAAAGTGATTACGGCGGTCTTCGAGTTCTTCGCCACGTAAACCGAACATCTTCCAAATTGGGTAGAGTAAGATCACCGCGAGGCGGGCGGGGCCTTGTTCGATCAAGCTATCAATCCGCCCAACGAATCGACCTACAAACAGGTTCTTGGCGAAGGCATTAAGTGGATTGAAAACCCGATCACACGCGACGTAGAAGAGGCCGAGACCCTTACGGTAAAACCAATCCACATCGAGGTTGGTGCTTCGGAGCTCTGGCGGATAAATCTTGAACAACATCAAGGTGACGAATGCCAAGGCAGAGAAGAAGAGAAGCTGCGTCTGCGTGATCACGTGGGTGATGGTATACGGATGGTACTGCTTTTCCGGAGTAATCGGAAGCAAATCATAGAGTACGCCTGGAAAGCAGCCGATGCCGATACAGAGCGCGGCGGCAATGCCCATTGCGATCCGCATGTGCAGAGGCGCTTTCTCGGTGCGGATCCCAGAATCGTGGGCATAAAATGCGAAGAAAGGAATCTTGATTCCCGCGTGATGGAATACGCCAGCGGCAGCAAAAAGGAGCATGCACCAGACCAAGGTGTAGCCTTCGTACCCGGCGGCGGACATGATCATCGACTTGCTCACGAAGCCGCTAAACAGCGGGAAGGCGGAAATCGAGGCGGCGCCGACCATACAGAATCCAGCCGTCCACGGCATCGACTTATACAAGCCACCGAGATCAGAACCGTTGATACGACCGGTGCGATACAGCACCGCGCCCATGGTCATAAAGAGGAGGCCTTTGAAGAGCACATCATTGAACGCGTGTGCTACTGCACCGTTAATTCCCCAAGCGGTTCCGATGCCGATACCCACCATCATGAAACCAATCTGATTGATCATGCTGTAGCCCAACACTCGGCGCAGATCGTTTTCGATAACGGCGTAGAAGATGGGGAACATGGCCATGGCGGCCCCGATCCAAATCAGGAGTTCTGTACCTGGATACCCACGTGCCATGGCGTAGACGGCAACCTTGGTGGTGAACGCACAGAGGTAAACCGAGCCAGCGGGCGTGCTTTCAGGATAGCTGTCGACCAACCAGGTATGAAAGAACGGGAAGGCGCATTTGACTCCGAAACCGATAAAGATCAGCCAACCAGCTGCGCCGGAAAGGCCGATGAATTCAAAGAGTAAACTTCCGGTGGCGTGATACTGGGCTGCGGCTCCGGCAAGTAGCAAGAGGCCGGAGCTAATGTGCATGATGAGGTAGCGGATTCCAGAATCGATGGCGCGCTTGGTGCCACGCGCCCAGATCTGAAATACGGAGGTAACCGCAAGCAGCTCCCAGAAGACAAACAGGGTAATGAGATCGCCTGCGAAAACCGCGCCGACCGCACTGGCGGCGTAGAGTACCCCTGACATTCGAACCCACCATCGTTGGGTGTGAAGCGAATAGATCGAGGTAATCAGAGCCGCGATGTGAAATAAGTACCCGAATACCATACTTAGCTTGTCGACCCGGGACACGACCAAGTCGTAACCGAGGATAGAGAGTTCGCTTGTTCCATGCTCCATTCCGAGCAGATTGATGAACCCCAGAATCGGAAAGAGAATGAAGGATACGTCACGTACTCGGCCCTTAAGGATTCCGCAAAGAAGCCCGCCGATAATAAGGTAGCTGGCTGGGTGCATCCCGCCAAAAAGGTCAGGCATGATGGTCTCCTCCTTTGCTTGTATCTACAGGAGAATCGCTTGGACCATCGCTTTGACCATCGCTTTGACCATCGCTTTGACCATCATAGTAATCTTCCGAACGCATCAACACCTTGCGGAGTTGCTTTGCGATAAGAACCAATACCACGCAGGCCAAAAGACCATAAAGAGAGTAGAAACCGAACCAACCTTCCGGGGTAAACGGATGGTCGTCCTTAAAGCTCAGATGTTTGTGCAAGAGGTGCGTGACAAACAAGAGGTCGAGCAGGATCATGAATCCGCAGCTGATAAAGAAAATCCGAAGTAACTTTTTCAAGTTATCAGGGTTGTCCCACATGCCTGGCTTGCCGTCATCGGGAAGGATGACAATTCCGGGTTGGGTAAGATCGATGTCTGGCGGTGGATAGCCGTGTCCGTGTGCATGGCCGTGACCGTGTGCCTGACCATGATCAGCAGCCTCCGCTAAAGAGTTTGTTTGGGATGAAGGGGTTTCGTTCACATCGCTTCCTTTCAACCGGCAATCCAATGCGCCAGACGGTACGCCACGTCTGGGAAACAAAATAAGACGAAGCAAAGCGTGGCGGTGAGACAGAGTGGGATCACACAGGCCAGCGGCGCTTCCCCGATGCCCTGCTCTTCGAAGGCTTTCTCTTGCTCCTCGCTCGGTTTACGGAACAAGGCGTTGACGGAGATAGGGATTAAGTAGGCAATGTTAAGCAAGGTACTTAGAATCAAGATGCCGACGATAACGTAATTCTGTGTATCGAAGGCTCCGAGGATGAGATACCATTTACTCCACGCGCCGAAGAATGGGGGCAAGCCAATGATGCTCAGCGATCCGATCAGGAAGGCGGTCATGGTAAACGGCATGCGACGCCCGAGCCCGACCATCTGGCTGATGTATTTTTTTCCACTGGCAACGTAGATCGCTCCAGCACAGAAAAAGAGAGTGATCTTCCCGAAAGCGTGAGTAGCAATATGCAAGCCAGAGCCGGTCACCCCATTGGCGCTCAGAAAGGAGACACCGAGAATAATGTAGGACAGTTGCCCGATGGTGGAGAAAGCAAGCCGACGCTTCAAGTTGTCCTGAGTTAGGGCAATCAAGGAAGAAACAACAATCGTGAAGCCGGCGATGTAGGTCACAAATTCGGGGTTGCCCAAGGTTTCGAGCAGGTCGACGCTAAACACTCCGGTGAAGACGCGAACGATGCAGAATACGCCGACCTTTACCACCGCAACCGCGTGCAAGAGAGCAGAGACCGGTGTCGGCGCAACCATCGCATTGGGCAACCAGCTGTGAAATGGCATCACCCCAGCTTTGGCAAAGCCGAAAACAAAGAGGAGCAGCAGCACGGTGATTTCGCCGCCACCGAGAGCGCCAGCAAAGTTGGCCCCTTGGGTAAAGAGAATGTCCCCGTCTGACTTGAGATAGCAGTAGGCCATGGCCGGCAAGACAAAACCAATCGAGGTGGTGAGCAGGTAGGTCAGATAGGTCCGTCCCCCACTCCGCGCTTCCTTATCTCCGTGGTGCGTCACCAAAGGATAGGTCGCCATGGAGAGAAGCTCGTAGAAGAGATACAGAGTCAGGAGATTACCCGCGAAGGCGACACCAACCGTGGCCGTCATCGAGACGGCAAAGAAGGTAAAAAAGCGGGTTTGCGAATGCTCTTTGAGCCCACGCATATACCCGATGCCGTAGATCGAGGTGAGAATCCAAAGGAAGGATGCCACCAGCCCAAACAGCAAACCAAAGCTGTCGACGCGGAAAAGAATCGGGATCCCTGGCAAGAGTTCGACCAAAACAAACTCGTAAACATTGCCTTGGATCACCCAAGGAATCATGCTGCACATGAGGGCAAATTTCACCACTCCAGCGATGAGGGTAATCGATTCACGCAGGTTCGGGCGAGTGCGAAGCAGTACAATGCCAAGCGCCCCCCAGAGGGAAACGAAACAGGCTAAAAGCGGTAAGGTACTGGTATTGGTCAACATTAGAAGCCCACCCCTTTCAAGCCGTCGGCAATCCAAGCCGTCACGGTTGAGTTAAAGATGCCGAGAAGGAGTAAGCAGGCGGCCACAATCAACAAGGGCGCTTTCATGCCCCAAGGGACTTCGGTGACAATGGAGTCAGCGTCGAGATCGGGATCAACTCGATACACTTTCATCGGCACCGGTGTGTGGGCATGCGCGGTTGCGCTGTGTTCGCCTTCATCCCCATGGGCACCAGATTCTCCATGGGCACCATGTGCTTCTGCGGTATCAGAGTCGGGTGACTGGAAATAAGCGAATTCGATGAGACGGAAGAAGATCACGGCATTGACCAAACTTGAAATGAGTAGCGCGATCACGAAGGGGTATTGTCCCGCTTCGAGTCCACCGCGAACCAGATACCATTTACTGAAGAAGCCACAGGTCGGAGGCAGGCCGATCATAGCGAATGCCACCACGACAAAGCAGACCATGGTCAAGGGCATGGATTTGAAAAGCCCTTTGAACGCACTTAGGCGATGTTCGCCGGTTTTTGCGATGACGATGCCGACCACGAAGAAGAGGCAGAGTGTCATCAGCGCGTCGCCAAGAATGTGGTAGATCGCTCCGGTCATGCCATTGAGATTGCCGACCCAGGCCCCACCGACCATATAGCCGACTTCGGCAACAATCAGGTAGCAGAGCATTTTGCGCAGGTCTGTCTGAGAAACGGCTAGGAAAGATCCGCCAACAATCGCGATGCTCGCGAGGAGCGACACTGGTTTGGTCCAAGCCAACTGCTCGTAGAGAAAATCGATTCCGAAGACACTGACCATCATGCGAATCATGATGTAAATCATTACCTTAGTCACCAAGGGGCCCATCAAGGTACCCGTGGCTGAAGGTGCATAGCTATAGGCATTCGGAAGCCAGCCGTGCAGCGGGAACAGCCCCATCTTGATCCATAAACCAATCAAAATTAACATGAGCGCGACTTTGATGCTGGGAGCATTGATCAGCCCTTCGGCCATCAATGCGCCGTGGATATCCTGCATGTTGAGGGTACCGGTCTGGATAAAGAGATAGCCGACACCGAGCAAAAGAAAGGAGGCTCCGATGGTGCCCATGATCACGTAGTTAAAGGCAGAGAGTGCGGCGCGACGTGATCCAATCGCGATCAGCGCGTAACTGCTTAAGGAGGAAATTTCGAGCAAGACATACAGGTTGAAAGCGTCGTTTGTGATCGTCATACCTAACAAACCGGACACGAGCAAGAGGGATAAGATGTAGACCTGCGGTACTTTGGCCGGGGTTTCCACCGAAACGCGTGAACGACTGTGAATTACACTCAACAAGGCGACAAAGGCGATCATGATGAGCACCAAGCCATTAATTTGGTCAATGCGGTATTCGATGCCGACGGCAAAACCTCCACCACGCTCCCAACCACTTAAGAAGTAGCGTTGAGGCCCTTCAAGTAGAACAGTGCGAAAGGTATGCAAGGCGCTGAAGAGCGAAACCCCGAGGGAAGCGACGGCGATGGGGAAGCAGACGGAGCGATAGCGCAGCCCCAAAAGCAGAACAAGTATCCCCCCAAACAACGGGGCGAGAATGATTAATACGGGAATTTGATCAGCCATCTGCGTTGGGTCCGATCTGATTCAAAATGTCGTCTTCTTCGATACTTCCATAGCCCTGATGGACCCGCTGTACAATCGACAGTGCTACCCCAAGGGTACTCACGCCTACCACGATGGCGGTAAGCATTAATACGTGAGGAATCGGATTGGAAAATTTCGCGGGGTTGATTTCTGAGCTAACGTGGTGCCCATCGTGATCGTCGTGCTCGCCTGCATGCGGCGCCTCGTGCTTGTGCTTGTCCGTGTGCGTGCTCGCGTGCTCGGCAGACGTGTGATTTGAATGAGCACCGGCAGCATGCTTGTCCGCTTTGTGAATTTTCGTATCCGCATGCTCGCCTTCATGCGTGTCCGCTTTGTCCTTATGCGTGTCCGCATGGTCATCGTGCGCTGCGGCTACATGCATTTGGTGGTGATCCAAAATGGGAATCGCTGCCCCTTCTTTTGCACCGATCGACACATAAAAGAGAATGATTGCGGACTGGAAGATCGTCATCCCGACTAACTTTTTGATCAAGTTATTTTTCGAGATCATGGCATAAAGCCCGATCATCATTAACACCACATAAACGATGTAGTTAAAGTTTTCTAGAAACGCGTCCATTAGAGTCCGCCTTCCATTTCGCCACCGGAGGAAAGCACCGCGTAAATGAGAAACATGATGGACATCACGGTGAAGGCAACCCCGATTTCAACGATCAGCATCGCGTGTGACCGGGCCATCACCGGATCGGTGTAAGGCAGAATTTGATGCAGGACTTCATAGTCGAGAAAGTTCCCGCCGAGCAACATGCAGATCAGGCCGGTTCCCGCGAAGATAATGACTCCCACGGCGGAGAGAAAAAGCGCCTTCTTCTCCGAGAACCGAAGTAATGTGGCACGCAAGCCATTGACTAAGGCCATGAGGATGAAGCTTGCGCCAAGTATAACCCCGCCTTGGAAACCACCGCCCGGGCTATGGTGACCATGCGCGATAACGTACAAGGCAAAAAGCTGGATCACGGGAATCAAGAGTCGGCAGGTCGTGACCTGAATAAGATCCACATGCGATTTCATGGCGGCAATCTCCGCGAAACGCCGACTGGATTCGCAGGCTGGGCGACGTAAAATGGCGAGGATCGCAAGTCCAGCCACAAGAATAACCACCGTCTCAAACATGGTATCGAAACCACGGTAATCTGCGAGCACGGCGGTAACGATATTGGGAACCTTTGTTTCCACCCGAACTTGCGTAATATAGTGCGTAGCCAATTGCCCTGCATTTGCAGGAGAATTCGGATCTCCGAAAGCTGGAAAATCTCCCATGGCGGAAAGCAGGAGACTACCGACGCAGATCACCGCGAGCAGGGCAAAGACTTTGATAGGTTTTACGCGCATCGTCTTCCCCTAATCTTTTGAATGCCGGGTGGTTTGGTACACCGTCGCGATTAAAATCACCGTACTCACCCCGGCACCTACCGCGGCTTCGGTGAACGCAACGTCCACTGCGCCCATGTCTGCCCAAAGCAAACACATGAGAAAACCGTAAATCCCAAGCACCACGGAGGCGCCGAGTAGATCGCGAATTTTAAGCGCCATGATGGCGGTAATAACCAACAAAATGAGGGCGACGGTATCAAAGGTTAAGATCATGCGGTCGCATCTCCTTCATCGGAAGCCGATGACGCTTCCGCATCACTCGCAGCCCCTTTGCGAGTGGGCTTTTGCGCCGGACGAATGCCATCTTCATAGCCTGCATTCATCAAGACATGGGTGCTCGTCGGGCTGGTGAACATAATAAAGATTCCAATCGCGAGAACTTTCACCGCGACAAGGATCGAAAGCAACGAGGCATCTTTAATCCCATAAAATACAATCGATAAAAGTAAGAGCAGGGTCGATAACGTATCGCCCTTTCCGGCTGCATGCATCCTGGTGTAAAAATCAGGAAAGCGAAGCAAGCCAATGGAGGAACCCAGAAAAAAGATGAGTCCTAAAACGAGGCAAATCGTGCTTAAAATGTGAAAGAAGATATCCATGATGTCACGGCGAAATCAGCTCGCCTCCTCAGCTGAGATAGATTCCAAAATGGCTTCGGGATCGATTGGCATCATCGGATGGGATTGGGTACTTCGAATCCGAGCCTGATGGATAAATCTTGCGGCAGCCAAAGAACCAAGGAAATTGAGCAAGGCGTAAGCCAAGGCAAAATCAACGAACATGGGTAGGTTGCCGAAGAGCACCCCAATGATGAGCAACAACACCACAGTCTTGGTGCCGATCATGTTGACCGCAACCACGCGATCAATCGCGGTAGGCCCTTTAATCACTCGATAAAAAATGGGAAGCATCAGCGCGAAAAGGAACACCCCGCCGGCGATGAAGATCGTATACATCATCAGGACATCGCCTCGATTTCCGCCGCCAGAATCGCTTGGTCCAAAAAGTACGGGTTTTGCGGTTCAAAAATACGAGCAATCCGACGCTCCATCTGAGCCCCGATGCGCCCCTTTTTTTGAGGCTCGATTGCGTGCACATAAAACTCATCCCCAAGAATTTTGACCGTGACGGTTCCAGGGGTCAAGGTGATGGACTGCGCTAAAATGAACCGAGCGAAATCTGTTTTCAACTCGGTTTTAAAGCAAACCATAACCGGGTCGATTTCCCTCGGGCTGAAGGCAAACCTAAGCATATTGATGTTGGAAAGGACAACCTGCTTCATCAACCAGGTCGTATAGCTGATGATGTGCGGTAAACGAGCAATTCGATCTGCAATCCGTAAGCGACGGTCCTCAAAGAGCAGATCCGAAGACATCCATGTCACCAAAGCAGAAGAAATCAGGCCCAAGGTGACATGAAAAACGTCAAATAGACCAGAAAGCACAAGCCAAGTTGTGAAAAGTAAGCCAAATATGAGCAAAGGGTACATGAACGTTTTCTAAGCCGCGAAATTAGAGAATTCTGAGATTGCCGACAAGTATTTTCGATAAAAACCCAACACTGGATCTTTTGCTCCCCCTCCAGTTTAATGGCTTAATTGCACCTGCCTCGAGTTCAAGATGAAGCCACGAAGCCTGACATTGTCTCTTACATCATCTCTTGGCCTGCGCCGAAAACATACTGAAAAATACAAATGCTGTTCACCTCGGGGATGTATCAGACCCCAATGGCACTTAGATAAGCGGTCCAGCCTATTTTCTGCGACATGTGACATTGTGGGAATCCGCCCCAACGTGGGCGGGATATGGTAGCCCGTGTGCAAGGCCGCGAAGCGGCCGCAGCGCCGGGTTCAGTGCAGACCTAAAGAGGCAACGAGGGGTAAGCGTTATATTGTGAGAGAACCCGAACCGAGGCGCAGAACGTAGCCCCGCCCGATTTGAATCCTGTTTATATCCTGTAATGAGCGAAATCCACTAAAACGAAGGTCCCAAAATTATTAGGCATCGTTTATCATACGCCTTTCATCCGGTTGGGTGTCGCCGCTACGCGGCTTAGAGGCGGAATCCGCCAGGACCACGGCCTCCTCACTTCGTTCGTCAACCATGGCTATCAATGGGTCAGCGCTACGCGCCTTTAACCGTCTAAACTTCCGCTCATTTTTGATACAAATCGGCTTATCTAAGTGCCATTGGTATCAGACCCATCATAGCAGGAGGTTCTCTGGATTCAGCTAAGCCCTGCGCGCCTGAAAGGCGAGATCCCTTGTTGGATTCCGTGCCGACGACCGATAGTCGCGTCGCAGTGCCCTCATCTCCGTCGCAGCGCCCTCATCTCCGCCGCAGTACCGGGATAATCGACGTGCGGGGCTGGGAGCCGCCCTCCGATTCCCTGCCATTGGGTGGCAAGCTCTAACAAGAATACTGCCATTGGGTGGCAGGAATCTAGGCCGTCCTAGATTGGTTCGCCTGAAAAGCGATAACAACATTGCGACGGGCAACGCCCATCGTATACATGCCACGAAGTCGTCAAACCTATAAGGCTTCAGGTCCCCGGAGGGGATCACGATTCATAGCTCGGGGCTGCAACCCCGAGTCGGGTTCGCTGCGGTTCAACCAAAGGCAAAACGTGTTCCCAGGGTGCAGATTGGCTTGATCGAGATGACGCAGTCAAGTAGGAGAGAATAAATGTCAGCGCAACCAAAAGAACCATCGTTACCCGAGCGAAAAGGGCTTCGCGCCGTGGTTCGAGAAATAAATTGCATCGGGGTTTCCCCTTCCTCACAAGCGCGGGCCTTGGATGAACGCTTTCCTAAAAACGCGGCGGCGGTACAGACCGAATTCGACGCGGGAAGGCTGGAGCCAGGTCGGATTTTTGTCTCAAAAGCAGAGTCTACCGATTCTGACGAGGGACAAGGACAGCCCAACTTCTTCTTCAATCTCCCTACCCGGATTCACTGGAAGGCGCCGATTAAAAGCAAGATTCTTCGTTCCTGCATCGACATGACGGTAATGGCAGCTTTGCAGCATCAGGTTTATACACTGGAGATCTACCCCTTTGAATTCGGCCCAACTGAAGATGCCGACTTGGCATGGTCGGAAATCAAGCTGGAATTTTGGACTGCCGTGGCCCGAGTGCCTACCATCACACTCTCGTTCATTGAGCCAGAGAATGCTGCAGGACAGCGCCCGCGGGTGACGATTTTCACGGATGGTGGAGCGGAACCAAATCCAGGTGCGGGAGGCTATGGCGCGGTCCTACGTTTTGGCGACCGGCTAAAAGAACTTTCCGCAGGGTTTCGGCATACGACCAACAATCGCATGGAGCTCATGGCTGTCATTGTCGCTTTGGAAGCGCTTAAGAAACCCTGCACCGTGTTTCTTCATAGCGACTCCCGCTATGTTCTCGACCCTCTCATCCAACGCACCGCTTTTCGTTGGCGAGCGAAGAACTGGAAACGTAAAAGGAAAGCGGTTAAAAATCCCGATTTATGGGAACGCCTCCTCCACGCTTATGTTCGCCACGAGGTCGAATTGATCTGGGTGAAAGGTCATTCTGGCATTACCGAAAATGAACGATGCGACGAACTCGCCTCCCAAGCCCTTCGCGGCACCGACTTGCCTGAAGACGAGGGCTATGTAGGTGCGAAGGAAGCATCGTCTTCCCCAGCTGCATCTTCATCTCCCCCAGCTGCATCTTCATCTCCCCCAGCGTCATCTTCATCTCCCCCAGCGTCATCCCCAGTTTCATCCAAGGCAAAAAGCCAACCAGCTAAGGGCACCAAACCTAAAAAGGAAGGCGATCCTTGCCGAAAATGTGGTCATGCTATGAAGCGCCGCGAGACTAAAAAGTCGAAAAAAGATTCCTCGTACTATTATCCTTGGCACCTCTGGTGTGAAAGCTGTGGTGACTTTTTAAACGTAAAAGCCGCCAAGGTTATCCGCAACCCGCAGCCGAAAAAGAAGACGCAGTGACAACCTATTTAAATGAGAAAATGTGCCGAGTACGCTTCAAAGTGGGGAGGCTTCGGCCATGCTCAGGCCCAGATAAAGTTTGCACGTTCTTACAGTTTCGGGATGATGACCATATGTTCTACCCAGCGAACCCCTTCAACTCTTTTCATACCGCGAAAAGACAGGGAAGCGACCTGGAGCTACCATGAGCGCGTTCTTCACCTGGCTAATCTCCAGCAAGCATGTGGTTGCGATGCTCATCCGCATCACGGTTCTCATCTATATCGTTTCTTTTGCGGTGGGCTTATTGCTGATCAACAAACTGATGTTCCCCGCCCCCTCCCTGAGTTATTCGGATAGCGAAAAGATCCTCAAACTCAGCAGCCCGGCTGGCGCAAGCATCGCAGCGCGTCTATTCGAAAACCCGACGGCTAGACACACCCTCCTCGTTTCACACGGCAACGGTGAAGACCTCGGCCACGGCCTGGCCTTCGCAAAGGATCTGCAAAAAGCTGGATTTCAAGTCATGCTCTACGATTACCCCGGCTATGGATTAACGAGCGGCAAGCCCTCCGAAAAATCGGTGTATGATGCAGCCGAAGCCGCGATCCAAGAGCTTATGCGCCGAGGCATCAAACCGGAGACTATCCTTCTATACGGGCGATCGATCGGCAGCGGCCCCAGCGTAGAGCTCGCGACCCGCTACCCCGTCGCTGGCCTCATCACCGAAGCGGCGTTTACAAGTATCGTGATCGTGGTGACCAAGATCAACCTGTTTCCAGTGGACCGCTTTAGAAACCTTAAAAAGATCGGCAGGGTCGATTGCCCTGTATTCATCATGCACGGAACCGAGGATGAGGTCATCCCATTTTCCCACGGAGAAAAACTCTTTGCCGCGGCCAACGAGCCCAAGCGGAAGCGCTGGGTTGAGGGCGCGGGGCATGATGACGTCATTCAATCCGCAGGCCCGGAAATTTTTGCGGAAATCAAGGCCTTTGCCGATAGCCTGAAACACTGAAACAAAGCGGGCATGAGTCCTGCATGATCCCTTCCCGTCATTCAATCCTGATGTAATCGTTTGGAATTGTCGCTAGGGTTTTGGCGGAGATCCAGTACCGCGTGAACCTTTAGTGTGCTGTCGAGGACAGTATAAAAAATGGCAAAGGGGAATACCCTTGAGAGCAAGCGATATTTCCCAAAATGCATCTCATGAGTTTCTGCGTAGAGGTGGAGAGATTCGATTTCTGCGAAAATTGTGTGGAGAAAGTAGTCTCCAACTCCACATTCCTGATTTTCATAAAAAACGTAGCCTCGGTAAATATCCTCTTCTGCCAACGTCTAGGATTTCAATCGTCATTGCGTCCGGCCGAAGAGCCTCTTTTTCGCCTCATCCCAGTCTGCGAACTTTGCTTCGCCCTTTTCGACAAGCTGTTCACGCCTAGCGAGTTCATCACCATGCCACTCCGGTGAAGCCGGCTCTTCTCCTAACTCTAAAAGGTGCGTCCATAGCGTTTCCATAGCGGCTAAGGCTTCCGGTCTAGACAGGGTTTTCAATTGTTCCAGCATCGTCATAGGAGGATAGTACCAGACTGTTGGGTCGCGGGCAAGTAGAGGACGTTGGAGAATCTGCTTCGAAACATACATTTGATTTTCAGCCCGGAACCGGCCTTTGCCTATGAACTCCCGTGCTCGCATGCCGACGGGGGCGTCGAAGATCCCAGGCTCATCGCCCGCTTGATTCGAATGAGTTTGGCACCTTATTTTGGCACCTTATTTCCGACCGAACTTACGCTGGATATCGCTGAAACTTTGGAAGATCAGAGTGGGCTTTCCTGACGGCGAGGCGTAGGGCATGCGAGCTGCCGCAAGCTGATCGATCAAGTGACTTAACTCAGCCGGCGCCATGGCTTCACGACGTCGACTGGAACTCCGGCTGGTGGCTCGCGCCACGGCTTCTTCAGCCCAAGTCTCTGTCCCGCCTCGCTTACCAGACTGCTCAAAGGTTGCCGCGACATCGGCTAAAATATCTTTCGCGGCTAGCTCGGAGAGGAAGGCGGGCATGGCATCGACCATAAAGGTATCGCCACCGAACTCTCCGATGCCAAAGCCCATGCGTTCGAGTAAATCGAGTTGCTCGCGAACCCGTCGAGCGTCCGCTGGGGCGAGAGAGACGGTTTCGGCAGGCAGGAGCCCTTGGCTCTGCACGCTTCCCGCTAAAACAGAATCCATATAGGCTTCGAACAAGACGCGTTCGCGCGCACTTTCGGGATCCATAATCACGAGACCTTGATCGGTTTCGAGTAGCACGAAGCCGCCTTTGATCTCCCCGACGATACGGACTTCTTGCCAGGGTCCACGCGGCCCTTGGCGAGCAGAGGCTTGAGACGGATTTGCGGCTTCGTCAGGGGCGACCAATTCCGGTTGCACAGGATGATGCTGCGGAGCCTGGGCTTCAGGCGTAGCTCCAGTATGGGCAGCTCCAGTATGGGCAGCTCCAGTATGGGCAGCTCCAGTGTAGGCGGCACCATCGGGGCGCAATCCCTTAAGCAGCTCGGGCGATATGGGCGGAACCGGCACGGAACCATCCGGGCGCTGAGCCGGAGGCGGCGGAGGCATGGGGGTTAGCAGCCCTGAGCCAACAGACAGCCCTGAGCCTAAAGAAGCCCCTGAGCCTAAAGAAGCCCCTGAGCCTAAAGAAGCCCCTGAACCTGAGAAACCAGAATCCACAGCCGGCGTATCTGACGGAGCCGATTCCCCTTTATCTATGCCGCTGCCCTCACCCGTCCCGCTTTCGCCAGACAGCGCTTTCGCCAGGCCTTGAATCACGAGGTCCCGCACATCATTCCCTTTGCGAAAGCGAACTTCTCTCTTCATGGGGTGCACATTCACATCCACCGCAGAAGGATCAACATCGATATGAAGAAAGACAACCGGAAAACGTCCTTTAGGAAACAAGCCATGATAGGCCTCGCCGATCGCATACCCGATCAATGGGGCTGAGCTCGGACGCCCATTGATAAACACGTATTGGTCGCGTTTATCGCTGCGCGAGGTTTGCGGCAGACCGACCAAACCATGCACCCGTCCCCCAACCCATTCGTGGTCGACTTCCCGCAAATGATCCACCACCTCGGCGGGATACAAGGCGGTGAGCCGATCCCGGAGGGTTTTAGCCGCCGGGAGATTATAGAGTTCGCGCTCTTCGGCAAGCAAGCGGAGCGCCAGTCCTGGATGCGCCAAGGCGTAGACGAAAAACACCTGTCGAATATGGGACAGCTCGGTATTTTCCGCCTTAAGAAATTTGCGCCGCGCCGGGACATTATAAAAGAGGTTACGGACCGCGATCTCGGTGCCTTCGGGGCAACCGGCATCGCGGACATCTTGGATCTTCCCGCCGTTGACCATGATTTCTGTGCCGGAAAGATCGCCCCGAGCCCGGGTGAGAAGAACAAAGCGGGATACCGACGCGATGGCGGCCAAGGCTTCTCCACGAAAGCCCAAGGTATTGATTTGTTCGATGTCATCTACATCCCGAATCTTGCTGGTGGCATGACGTTCGAGTGCGAGGAGCGCGTTATCTCGATTCATCCCAATGCCATTATCGCTGATTTTCAGGAGACGGCATCCGCCCATGAGCACCTCGACATTGATGTCCGTCGCCCCAGCGTCGATCGCATTTTCGATCAACTCTTTAAAGACCGAGGCGGGACGTTCGACGACTTCGCCGGCGGCGATTTTGTTCGCCACATGATCAGAAAGAAGCTGGACCCGATGTGTCATATCCAGAGGAAAACAGAACCGAGCAAAGATGGCTAGCCCGAATATGCGATGTGGATTCGAGTTGAAAAATATTTTTGCCTTTCGCGGTAAGGAGAGGACGCTTCAAGCGATCAATAGGCAACTCCAACGCACAAGGGGTCGCCGCTTTTGAGAACTGCTTTAATATCGGTTCGCTTAGGCGGCGTTTTTTTTTATATAAAAAAATCCGACTTCCTCTTAACCGAGACGTCTCGTGAAATTCTCCCCACCTGCTTCCCTACCTCTTCCCTACCTCTTTCCCTACCTCTTTCCCTACCTCCTTCCCTACCTCTTTCTCGACTTCTTTTTCTACTTCTCTGCTCTTTCCGCCTCTACATCCTTTCCCCATTTCCCATATTACTCCGTTCGGATTTCGGAACTCGTTACCCGGAATGTTAGCCCGTTGGCAGAAAAACAAAGGTTTCGAGCGAAAATCAACGCACCCTTCAGGCCCACAATGCCAGAAATATATTTTAACTGTATGTATTGACAGTAACTAAAAGTACGTGATACTGTATTCAAGAACAGACGAATATTCGGTTGACATCATACTGTATTTTACAGGATGTAAACCGTACATATATATAGACGATTAAAAAAACAGGGTGAGCGGCTTGAAAAAAAGCCGTGTTAAACAGAACAAAGGGACTTCCATGAATTTAAAACCAACAAAACGCCAAAAGCAGATTCTTGACTTTATTGACCGCACAGTACGTAAAACCGGCGGGCAATCCCCGACCATGCAAGAAATTGCTGATCATTTCGAATTCGCCAGTATTAATGCGGTGCAAGATCACATTCGGCTCCTGCTGAAAAAGGGGCTTATCTACAAAGAAGCGGGGAAAGCTCGCTCGATTCGCGTGGTGAAGCCAACGGATTCCTTTCGGGGCCAAGTCGTCGATATTCCGGTATTTGGTGCCATTCCCGCCGGTTATGCCGATAATCGCGAAGAAGACGTCGTGGGTTGCATCTCTGTAGATGTCGACACACTTGGGGTTCGGGCCAACGCACGGACCTTTGCCCTCGAAGTCTCGGGCGATTCAATGATTGGCCGCCATATTTGTGACGGAGATCACGTCATCTGCCAACACGGGCAAGATCCGAAGAACGGCGATATCGTCGCGGCCTTGATCGATAACGAAAGCACCTTAAAAACTTTCGTAACACGTCGAAACCGCCCCTTCTTGCGCGCAGAGAACCCGCGTTACCCAGAGCTGATTCCTGCAAACGAATTGGTCATCCAAGGCGTGGTTCAGGCGGTAATTCGGAAGGTTTAGCTTGAGCCGTTGAGGCACGAGGCAACGTGGCTGATGTGTTTCGCCTCCGTAGACTTTGAGTGCAAGACTCTTGCCTCAGATCGGTCTCTCGCTCGGAGCCGTTAAAGTGGCAGAGGCGTCCCGCCTCTGTGTGGAGCTGAGTCGGGCTTTGCTGAGTCGAAACGCCTCATGCCACTTTTTCGGAGGAGGAAAAGCCGCCAACGCCAAGAATGAGTGATCGAGAGGCCGAGTAACAGGGGCCCCTCTATCACCCTAACACCTGCCTATCACCTACCCATCACCTGCCCATCACCTGCCGATCACCTGCCTATCAACCTTTGCCGATCACCTGCCTATCAACCTCCACATCACCTGCCTATTAACCTTTGCCGATCACCTGTCTATTAACCTTTGCCGATCACCTGTCATCGCTTCGATTCGGCTCCCTGAAAACCTCATGCCCGAATCCAATCGGAAAAGAGCCTGTAGGGTTTTGACCGCAGCAGCCTCTTGCCTCAGTAGCCCTGACCGACCTCAGCAAGCCCTGATCTGCCTCAGCAAGCCCTGACCTCAGGTTTTGCACAGAGGCAGGACGCCTCTGTCACTTTACCCACCCATCATTTTCCTTAGAAGCTCCTCCGTCTCACCTCGGCACGTCCGCCCGGTTCATTAAAAAATCGATACACCTTATCGGGCGGAGCTGTCGCCGCATACAACTGACTCGCCCATAAAAATCGGCCTATTCCCCTCACCTCACACAAATACATTCCGACCCCGCCCCACCCCACGAAACTAAACTCCCCTATGAAACTTCACCTTGATGCTGATGCCTTCTTCGCTTCTGTCGAACAGGCCGCCACCTCCTCGCTTCGCGGCAAGGCGATGGCGGTTGGCGGTCAGCGGCGTGGGATTATTGCGTCTGCCTCCTATGAAGCTCGAAAATTTGGGATTTACACCCCGATGCCGACGGCGCGAGCCCGGAAGCTTTGCCCCAAATTGATCGTCGTCCCAGGCGACTACGAAAAGTACGAGCAATTCTCCAAGTGGATGTTTTCCTATGCCTACGACTTCACCCCGCTGGCGGAAATCACCTCGATTGACGAAGGCTATCTCGACCTCACGGGTTGCAAAAAAAGCCCGATGGAGGTGGCGGAGACTTTGCGCAAGGCGGTGTCGCAACGGCTAAAAATCACCATCAGTGAAGGGCTCGCCACGAGCAAGTTAGTGAGTCAAATTGCTTCCAAGCTTCGCAAGCCGAATGCCTTAATCCATGTGCCGCCGGGCACCGAACGCGACTTCCTCTTCCCTTTGAGCAATCGCTGGCTACCCGGGATTGGCCCCGTCACCTCGCAACGGCTTAACGCAGCCGGGCTCACGCATATCCGACAGATCGCGCATACCTCGGTGGATCACCTCATGCTGTTACTGGGCAATACCGCTCCCACCGTGCTGCAGCACGCCAATGCGATTGATGAACGGCCGATCAAGCCCACCCAACCCGCCGCGAAATCTTACGGACAGCAACGCACCTTCGATCAAGATCAGGTGAATGAGTATTACATTGAAGCGGAGCTGCGGCGCATGGCGGATGAGCTCATGGCCAAGGCGCGACGCGACAAGCAGATGGTTCGGACCTTAACCGTAAAAGTTCGCTACAACGACTTTGACGAAGATCAGCGAAGCGAGAGCCTGAACGAGCCGACGGATTTGGCGGAAGACATCTATGGGCGCTTACGCATCATGTTGCGAGCGGCCTGGAAGCGCCGAGTGAGCCTGCGCTTGATCTCCCTCAAGCTAACAAATTTTTACCGAGGAATTCGGCAGCCTGAGTTGCTGTTTGATCCGAATCAGACCACCTACGATACGCGGCGAAAGCTGGCCGATGCGGTGGACAAGATTCACGACGAACGCGGGCGTTATGCGGTGGTGCGCGGGCACGATCTCTGGCTTAAACAGCATAAAGAAAAGCTGGAGGAAGAAAGCGCGGAGGCGAAGCGGCGAATCAGGGCGAAGGACCGAGCTACCGCGAACACAGGCCTGGCAACTGAGCCGAGCGCTCCAGCAGAACCGGGCGTAGTGGTGCAACCCTACGTGCCGCTCTGTGTGCGAAGTTATTACTCCTTTCTCGATTCGACTCTGTCTCCGGAAGACATTGTCGCGCTAGCGCTCGAACACGGTTGCAGCTCGGTGGCGATGGTGGACACAGGAAATCTGCATGGCGCGGTCCCCTTTTACCAAGCGTGTATGGCCGCGGGGATTCGCCCGATCATTGGAGCCGAGCTCGATGGGCACATTCTTCTGGTGGAGAATGAGACAGGCTATCAACGACTGTGCCAGCTCCTTTCGGATCAAGCCCCCATACGAGAACTGCAACGTCCCCCAGATGGATTGATCTGCATCGGTCGCGACCTCGCCTTAGCGCCCCTGTTTCCCGACGCTTTTTATTTTCGCGCCGATCCGAATGATGAACCGGAGATGCATCCCGAGCTTTTGCCCCGTGTGGTGGCGCCGCCGATTCATTATGCGACGGCAGAGGACGAACGAAAATATCGCATTGTGCAAAGCATTCGCACCCTCAGCTTACTGGATCAGCAGGTGCCGGGCAAAGTATTTAACCCCGAGCGGCACTTCCCGAGTCCGCATGAACTGGCGCATCGCTACCGGCTGTTTCCAGACTGCATTGCCACCACGCGCTCGATTGCGGCGCGTTGTCGTTTTGATTTTGACTGCAGTCGCCTAAAATTTCCAGGTTACGAGCCGAAAGACGGAAGCACCCCAGATGAATTGCTTCGCAAGCTTGTCCTCGAGGGAGCGCGCAAACGCTACCCACGCAAGCCGGCGCCAATGACGCAGATCGAGCAGGAGCTTAACATGATTCGCGAGGTGGGTTATTCCGAATACTTCCTTGTGGTGTGGGATTTCCTACAGCGCTGCAAGGAGCGAGATATTGAGTGGATCACCCGAGGCAGCGCGGCTGACTCGCTGGTCTGCTACTGCCTTGAAATCAGCGATGTGTGCCCGATTCGCTTCAAGCTCTACTTCCAGCGCTTCCTCAACAAGGAGCGCATGGCGATGAACAAGCTCCCGGATATCGACATCGATTTTGCGCATGATCTCAAGGATACGGTGACGCAGATGATGTTCGAGATTTATGGCGACGAGCACACTGCGGTGGTGGGTGGGTTTTCGACCTATCGGGCCCGCAGCGCGCTCGCGGATGTGGCCAAAGTACTCGGCGTTTCCGAGTATCAGATTCGTCGTGTGACCGAGCACATTCCTCGGGCGCGAGTACGCGATTTGGCCGCGGTGCGCGACACCCGACTGGAGTGCCAAGAGGCCCCGCTGCATGAGGAACCGTACAAAACTGCGATCGAGATGGCGCAGTTTCTCGAATCGTTTCCAAGACATGCCAAGATGCATCCCTGCGGGGTCGTAGTATCGCCCGGGCCGATGCACGACTTGGTGCCGACCTTTACCTCGAACAAGGGCTTTCCCACCACGCATTTTGACATGGATGCGATCGAGGACATTGGGCTGATTAAAATCGATATCTTGGCGCAAGGAGGCTTGGCGGTGATGCGCGATACGCGGCGCGCTCTGGCCGCGCGGGGAATCCAAGTCGACCTCGCGAAGCTGGAACCGTGGGAAGATGCGGGGGTGTGGGATTTGATTTCCTCGGGGCAAGCACGCGGGGTGCATCACATCGAAAGTCCGGCCATGATTTCCCTCGCGAAGATGTGTAACACGCGCGAGATCGACACCTTGGTGGCGCAGGTCAGCGTGATTCGCCCTGGGGCGGCCAATGAAAGCAGAAAGGTGAAATACACCCGACGCTACCAAGGGTTGGAGCCGGTAGAATACCCGCACCCGTCCCTGATTCCCTGCCTAGAAGAGACCTTTGGCTTGATCGTGTATGAGGAGCAGGTGATGCAGGTCGCGGCGGATTTTGCCGGCTTGGATCCGGGGGTTGGCGATGCGATGCGACGGGCGCTGGTCAAGCAGCAGGTCGAAAAGGTCAAAGAACTTTGGCCGCTGTTTCGTGATGGCGCGTTGGCGTTTGGGCGGAGCCGCGAGGAGATTGTTACGGTGTGGAAATTCACCTGCCAATTTATGGGCTATGCCTTTTGCAAAGCGCATTCGGCGGCCTATGGAGTTGAAGCGTATCAGGCGGCCTGGCTAAAACGGCGGTATCCGGCGGATTTTATGGCCGCGGTACTCACGCACCGCAAAGGTTTTTATCGACCCATTGTGTATGTGCTCGAATGCCACCGACTCGGGATTGGATTTTGGCCCCCTGACATCAACCATCCCGGCCCAAACTTCGCCTTCGAAGACGGAAAAATTCGTGTCCCCGCGATTCGGATCAAAGGGCTTCGCAGTGAAAGCGAGGTACGGATACTGCGCGAGCACGGGCAGGCGAGGTTTGATTCGCTGGCCGACTTTTATCGCCGAGTCTTACCCGAGACGGACGAAGCGGAATCCCTGTTACGGGCGGGGGCCTTTGATGGCTTTGGTCGCTCGCGGAGCGAACTTTTTTGGGAGCTACAGTGGTTACGGAGCTCGACGCCTCGGGTGCAAGCGGATGGTCAGACGACCTTCATGCCACCGCCTCGGGTGGATCACGTCCCCGACGTGGACCTAAGCGAGCCGACTCGCTTTGATCGGTTGAAATGGGAGCAGGAGCTTCTGGGCTTCCCGGCCTCTGGGCATCCACTTGAGCTGTATCCGAAGGTTGATTGGGATTCTTACTGCCCCATCGCGGAGCTCTCGCAGCACATCGAGAAGATGGTGACGGTGTGCGGTTTGATTGTGAACGACCGGACCGCGAACCAGGTGACGGGAGAGTTGATGAAGTTCATGACCATCGCGGACTGGACCGGCATGGTGGAGACGGAATTATTCGCGAAGACCTATCGCGAGCACGGACTGGCCACGGTGCGATATGACGTCTTAGAGGTTCGCGCCAAGGTGGAACCGTTTGAAAACAGTCGGGGGTTTACCCTGCGGGTATTTCGCTGCGGGGCACCGCGTGAGCGCAAAGGCTGATCGAAAGTGGCAGAGACGTCTCGCTTGAAGCTATTTGATCGATTCGTCCAGATCGTATGGGCCAAGGTGCGGAATTCGCAGCCGAATCTGATACGTCAGACAGCAATGGCGCTTAGATAAGCCGATTTGTATGAAAAATGAATGGAAATTCAGATGACTATAGGCGCGTAGCGCTGACACATTGATAGCCATGGTTGACGAACGGAGTGAGGAGGCCGTGGTCCCAGCGGATTCCTCCTCTAAGCCGCGTCGCGGCGACACCCAGCCGAATGAAAAGCGTATGGCTAACGATACCGATTAATTTTGGAGGTCTCGTTTTAGTGGATGCCGGGCACAGCAGGATGCAAACGGGATTCAAACTGGGCGGGGCTGAGGGCTGAGTCCTGCGCCTCGGCTCGCGTTATCTTCCGATATAGAGCCTACCCCTCGTTGCCTATTACGACTGCACGTAACCCGGCGCTGCGGCCGCTTCGCGACCTTGTACACGGGCTACCATATCCCGCCCACTTTGGGGCGAATTCCCACGATGTAACATGACGCAAAAAAATACGCTGGACCGCTTATCTAAGTGCCATTGAAGTCAGACAGACTCCTAGCCCGCATGTTTCATCAAAATTTATCGAACCCGTAGGTTTACCGGATGAGATTGAGGGGTTTCGATGAAATATGCGGGTTGAGGTGAAATCAACGGCAAATCGTCCGCTTGAATCACATGCTACACACGAGCATGTAAGGAAACGCTTGCCAGACCGACAGAGGGAAAATAAGAAATACCTATTATGCATTCAGTTGATTACTCAAACATTACCGCCCCGAACATTCGCGAAACCTTCGACGTCGACTTTCTCTTGTCGACCGTTTTTGATCCCTTGAAAGGACTCAAGGTCTGCATCATGATTGATCTTGAAGATCCAAGCATGGTGAAAGATTTCGCCTTTCTAAATCGGCATGAATATCCGGTACAGAAGAAAGCCTACAACCTCTTTTACACTCCGCTGCATGAGTCGGTTATGAAGAAGTACGATTTGACGGGGGGAGAAATGTTCGCCTACAAGACCACGGGCGGAAGCAATCTTGATTTGCCCGATGAAGGCTACGACTCGAACGGGAACAAAGTGAATCTAGCCGAAGCGGTATACAAGGTCTATGACTTGGTTCTCTGCATCAGCACGCATAGTGCCACCGCACCTCTCACGGCCCACGCCAAAAATTATGGTTTCCGAGGCGCGACCCTGCACGGTCTGAACGATGTTATCATGAGTTCCGGCTTGAGCGTTGACTACCGTGAAGTAAGTGCAAATGCGGAAAAATTGCGCCTCGGTGTCACCAAAGCCGATTGGGTTGAAATCGATTTTGTCATCAACGAGGACAAGCATACCTTGAAGCTGATTCTTGAGAATCAAGAAGCGCAGAAAAGTCACGGACTTTGCCACGGGACACAGCCGGATGTCGCAAACCTGCCAGCGGGCGAAGTGTACTTCGTTCCCCACGGAGCAGAAGGTGCTTTCCCGATGCGGCATGAAGACGGAACCCTCGGACTGAATGTGGTCCAAGGTGGTCGCGTAGTGGATGTGAGCTTGATCAAAGGCAATCCCAACACGATTGAATCCTATAAAGATAAACTCGCCAGCGACCCGATTTGCGGGGAAATTGGGGAGCTCGGTATGGGGACTCAGATCCTGCCTTATTCTGGGGCAGATATTCAGGATGAAAAGGTCTTGGGGACGGTGCATGTTGCCACTGGCCGAAGCGACCACCTCGGTGGGCACTTGACGCCGGACAAATTTGCCGAAGCTGGTAACGCATCGCATGACGACATTTTATTCCATCCTGACAAAACACCTGAAATCCTCATTTCGGAAGTACGTATGAAGCGTAACGAGCAAACAGAAGTACTAATTGAGAATTATAGCCCTGCGGCTTACTTTGTGAAGTTATTGAACGGGTAAACGAACGATAAATCCACCCAACACTCTTCCCTGGAAGGGATTACGAAGACGTTCGGTGCAGGTCAATAAGCGCAATCGCCAAGGATGCAGGAGATAAGCGTAATCAATTTTTGACTTCAAACTAAGTTGAGCGATACTATCGAAACAAAACGGTAGGGTCGTTTGTCTGAAGAATTAAAACTACATACACCGAGGGTAGATGGGTTGCTATTTGCAGCCCTCGATTGCACCTCTGACGCGATTGTCATTTCCCAAGCGGGGGTGACGCGTCAGGAGGAGCGCATCCTATTTGCCAATGAAGCATTCTGTGCGATGAGTGGATTTACAAAATCCGAAATCACAGACATGGCGATTGGCGATATGGTTCGGGATATTCCTGAACTCGATTTAGGGGAGACCACACAACTGACTCGCGACATGCGGGTTCGAGTTGAGTTGGTAACCCACAGCGGAAAACGCCTCGACCTTTATTGGGAATCCGAAACGGTTAACCAGGAGGGCAAAGGCTGTGACGCGCGAGATCAGGTCGAAGAGTTTTATCGGATTGGCACCTTCACCCCGACCAGCCAACCCTCTAAGTACGAACGGGCAGTACGGTTGATCACGGAAAAAATCAGCTCATACACGGGGCCAGATTTCTTCCCGGCGCTGGTCCGGAGCCTGGCGGAGGTACTTGAATTCCCCACGGTACTGATTACGCGCCAAGCAAATCAAGATGGTCATGTTAAAACCATCGGCTTGGTAATGGATGGTCATTTAACCATGAACGTTGACTTCTGTCTGAAAGATAGCCCTTGCGAGCGTATTTTGGACGGCGAATTTTTCGCGATTCCGAACGGCCTGCAAGAGTTCTATCCAGAATTTGAATTGCTTGACCTGTACCCTGAGGCACAGGGATTTATCGGCACCCCTATTTTGGATGCGAATGGAAGCGTGTTTGGGCATATCGCCCTGCTCGGGCCTCGATTTCAGTTGAGCAAAGAATCGGAAACGGTTTTAAGGATTTTTGCCGAGCGAGCGGCGGCGGAATTTCACCGTCTAGACAGCACCTTGGCCTTGCTTGAAAGCGAGACCCGCTACCGGAAGCTGATTGAAGTCGCACCAGAAGCCATTTTGGTTTTCGATTTAAACGAGCGGGTGTTTGTGCAGTGCAACGATCGTGCGCTTGCTTTGTTCGGGAAAAATCGTCGCGATTTATTCCAGATGGGCCCATTGGCGATTAGCCCAGAGCTTCAAGAAGGTGGGATTGCATCCCGCTCCCTTTTGGTCGAACATTGGCGAATGTATAAGCAAGAGGGTCACACCCAATTTGAATGGCACTTTTGGGGGGCAAAAAACGAAGTCGTCCCCTGTAGTGTGCATTTGGATGAACTCCCCTCTTCAGGTGAAAATCTCGTGCGCTGTGCCGTTACAGACCTCACCGAGAAACTCGAATCGAGCGCCAGGATGCGAACCACCCAAGCGCAGCTAGCCACGGTGCTGAGTCGCTCGCCAAGTGTCCTCTTCAACATCGACAAAGAACGCATCATTACCTGGGCCACGGGCATCGCGTTAAGGCGAATGGGACTGAAGCTAAATCAGGTCATCGGACGAAGTTTAGCCCAAGTATTAGGGAGTACACCACACATCATGCACGACGTGGCCACCGCCCTCTGCGGTAAGCCGGTCAATGTGATTCGAACCGTTGGTGAAGGCACCTTCGACTTCTTTTACAATCCGGTCATCGACAAAGACGGGAAAGCAGAGAGTCTAATGGTTTTTGCTTGGGACATTACCGACCTGAAAATCGCGGAAAAAGAACTTCGCTTAAGCCATGAGCAGTTGATTCAGTCACAGAAGCTCGAGACGTTAGGGCAGATGGCTGGCGGGATCGTGCATGACTTTAACAATTTGCTGACCTCCATCATGGGGTACAGCTCAATTATTCATGACGGCCCAGATACCCCGCCCGAAATCAAAGCAGACCTGAACGAAGTGATTCGGGCCTCAAAAAGCGCATCGCATCTGACTCGCAAACTTTTGATGTTTTCCCATAAAGAGCAGACGCAGCTTCAGGATATCAATTTGAATGCAGTGATCCGAGAATTCAGCCGAATCATTCGCAGAACCATCGAAGAGAATATCGAAATCGATTTCGAATTGACCGAAGGGATGAGCTATTTAAGGGCAGACCCGCTCGGACTCGAACAAATCTTGATGAATTTAGTGGTGAATGCACGAGATGAGATGCCGAGTGGAGGTCGCATTGTCATCGCGACAAACCGGCGAGTTTTGCATCAGACAGAGGATTGGAACGGCAACCTTGTTGCGCCTGGGGAATACATTTATCTGACGGTCTCCGATAATGGTCCCGGTATTCCAGAAGAGATTCAAAGCCGCGTATTTGAGCCATTCTTTACTACCAAGGACTCTCAACACGGGACAGGACTGGGACTTTCACTCGTAGATTCAATCATCAAGCAATGTGGCGCTAACGTGAGAATCGAAAGCAGCCCTGGCAAAGGGACCTCGATTCAGATGCTGTTTGAGGCCAAGGATCCGACGGAACAGCATGTGGTTGTCCCAATCGCAAACTGCACGCCGCCAGTGCCGACCACAGTACTCGTAGTTGAAGATGACGACCAAGTGCGCTCGATGGCGACACGCTCCCTGGGTATTTTGGGCTATCAAGTGCTCTTTGCCTCCTCGCCAAGTGAAGCGATTGAGATGTATCGTAGTTATCACAACGATATCCAACTGGTGATTACAGACGTGATCATGCCACATATGAACGGCCCTAATATGGTAAAGGAACTCGAACAAATTGAGGACGCCTTTAAAGTTCTCTATATGTCCGGATATACGAGTGAAATCACACTTTCACAGGGTATAGAGGAGCGTCAGGTCAATTTCATCCGAAAACCCTTTCAAAAACAGCGCTTAGGCGAGAAGGTCTACGAGGTCCTCTTTGGGTCTCCGGGTCAAACTTGGGTCATTTAAACCCGCCACATTTCTCTAATTGTAAAAAAAATCGAGGAATTGTGCACGGAATGCTCGGTTGCCTCATTCCGACCGCTTTTATCGGTAAATTGCGACGTTTAAAGCGAAATCAACCTGCCATATCCATAAGGATTCGACCAATCGAATTACAATAATGTAGTTTTTTGCGGCTCCGAAAATATTTTAGACTGGGTATTTCAGCGAATCTGTGTCTATAATACTCCGCAATTTTGCAGAATATTGAACCACTGGTTAATAATAGATGATTGTTCTTCACGCCTCAATTTTTGAGGACGAAATATATTTTTGGGCCGAGGTACCTCCGAAAGAGGCCGAGGGAGATTCGACAACGAATGTAAAGGAAACAGGGAAACCTATGTTGCCTTACGATGCAGGCGAGGACCATCTTCGTGATGTCATCGCATCCACGTTATTCGATGGGTCGATCCGTAAGCTTCCAACTGTACCGATGACGGTGTGGATTCCTACCGCAGGCAAGACGCCCATTTCGAGTAGCCCGCTGATTACAGATGCGAAAGTGCCTAGTAAATCGAAGTTGGCGCTAAAACCTTGGACTGTGACAACGGTTCGCTTGGGAATCGCAAATACGATTAGCTTTTTAAGTGCTTGCATCAATACCGATGTTTTGAAGTCCGGCATTGTCGTGGGACCCGATTTAGACTTCTTCACGAAAGCGGTACGATTTGCCGGCGCGTTGGTCGCACGTCAGCAGTACCTACCGGATATCATTACCAATGATGGTGAGTTCACGGCCATTTGGGATCCAATTTTTCTTGGATCCGACAAAGTGCATTTGGAAGAATTCACGACATCCATGCCGCATGCATGCCAAGCCATGAGTGTCAAAGGGTCACCCAAGTCCCTGCCTCAAATACAGCCCGGCTTGATCATGACCACCTTTATCGTTCAAGTCGTGGATTACGTCGCGCGCTATACCATTTTTGAACAGGGCCAAGGGTCTTGGATTAAGGATCGCGAGGCGTCTGAAGACGGGGACTTCGACAGCATTCACGATCACTGGCTTCATGCCTTGGTCAGCGAAGACCCAATGATGCAGGATCAAAAGAAAGAGATCAAAGAGCTTCAGGATCAAATCCGTGCGTGGCGTCGCCCCATTGCTCTGTCGACCTCCTCTCCTTTCCGCCTTTGCTTGTGCTTAGAGGAACCGAAAAAGCCTCGTGGTAAAAAAGCAGCTGCCAACCCAAAGTGGTATGTCCACTTTTTCCTTCAGTCTATGGCTCAGCGCGATGTTTTGATCCCAGCTGATCATGTCTGGAACCCGACCCCTGAAGAAGAAAAGCTTCTGAACGTTGGAGATTTTCACGCCAAAGAATTCCTCCTCTCTTCGCTTGGAAAAGCATCTGCAATTTGCCCACGCATTGAGCTGAGCTTGGAAACGGATGCCCCGGATGGATATCAAATTGATACCGAAGGTGCCTACGAATTTTTGACCGAACGAGCGGTTGCTTTGGACCAAGCTGGATTTGGGGTTCGCACTCCCGATTGGTGGACTCCACGTGGTTGCCTAAATCGCTTGGGCACCCGCGCGATTATCAAGTTGCCGAAAAAATCCACCGAAGCATCGATGGATCAGGTTTTAGATTTCGAATGGGAAGTCACCTTGCAAGGCAAGACCATTGATCTCAAAGAATTGAAGGTCCTAAGTGCAACCAAAGTACCCTTGGTCAATCTGCGGGAACTCTGGATCGAATTGCACCCCGAAGACATGGAAAGAGCGCTCGAAATTGCCGAGACTCGCTTGGCCTCGGAAGGGACCTTACGCGATATCGTACAGATGGCTTTAGGCTCAGCTCGAATTCCTGGGAACTTCCAGTTTGAAGGCATCGTGGCCAGCGGCTGGGTCAAAGAATTCCTCGACCAACTCGAAGGTGGACGCTCCTTTGAAGAACTGGAACCACCCAAAGGCTTCATGGGCGAGCTTCGCCCGTATCAGAGTCGCGGCTACTCTTGGCTCTACTTCTTGAAGCAATGGGGCCTAGGCTCCTGCCTAGCGGATGATATGGGACTGGGTAAAACGATTCAGGCCCTCACCCTGATTCAGCGTGAGTGGAACGACGGCAATCGTCGTCCTGTTCTCATCATTTGCCCAACCTCATTGACGGGCAACTGGTTTAAGGAAGCACAGCGCTTTATCCCTGACCTTCCGGTCATGGTACACCATGGTGTAACTCGGAAAAAGGGCGACGACTTTATTGAACAGGTTGCGACGCAGTGCTTGGTCATTTCCAGTTATTCATTGCTCCACCGTGACATCGAAGTGATCAAAAAGATCCACTGGAAAGGGGTCATTCTTGACGAAGCACAGAACATCAAGAATCCAAAAACCAAGCAGGCTCGATCGGCCCGGCAAATCAACGCGACGTACCGCATTGCCCTCACCGGTACACCGGTAGAAAACAATGTCGGTGATTTGTGGTCGATCATGGAATTCCTCAACCCGAATTTCTTGGGAACCCAAGCAGAATTCAAACGGAACTTCTTGGTACCGATTCAAGCCACACATGACAAAGATGCGATCAACCGCCTGAAAAAGCTGACGGGTCCATTCATCTTGCGTCGCCTGAAAAACGACAAGACGATCATCAAAGATTTGCCAGGCAAATTGGAAATGAAAGTCTACTGCACCTTGACCAAAGAGCAGGCTGCGCTTTACGAATCCTTGGTGCATGAAGTTGAAGTTGCCATCGATAGCGCGGAAGGGATTCAGCGGAAGGGCTTGGTTCTCTCCACCCTCACGAAGCTGAAGCAGATCTGTAATCACCCTGCGCATTACTTGGGTGATGGAAGTAAACTACCAGATCGCTCCGGTAAACTTTCTCGACTCACCGAAATGCTGGAAGAAGTCATTTCCCTCGATGAGCGCGCTCTCGTCTTCACACAATTTGTGGAAATGGGAAAACTCGCTCAAGCACATCTGCAAGAGACCTTCAAAAAAGAAGTGATCTTCCTGCATGGTGGGGTACCGAAGAAGAAGCGTGACGAGATGATCGAACGCTTCCAAACGGAAGAAGACGGACCGAATATTTTCATTCTCTCGCTCAAAGCGGGTGGAACGGGATTGAACCTGATGCGTGCGAATCACGTATTCCATTACGACCGCTGGTGGAACCCTGCGGTGGAAGATCAGGCGACAGACCGTGTTTATCGGATCGGACAAAGTCGGAACGTACAGGTTCATAAATTCCTGTGCGCGGGTACGCTCGAAGAACGTATCGATGACATGATCGAATCGAAAAAGGACATTGCGTCCAATATCGTTGGCTCCGGTGAGAATTGGCTTACCGAACTTTCTACCAACGAACTTAAAAACCTATTTGCCCTACAAAAAGATGCAGTCGGAGAATAACAACACGAATTCGGAACGGTCTCTGTTCAACAAGACCCCTCGCCCGCTAACCGCGCGCGGTGGTATCCGCGCCCAAACCAAAAGCCGAAAAGTCGGCAAAAATTGGTGGACCAAGCGCTGGATGTCGGTGCTTGAGAACAATTACATGGGAGCTGAGCTTCCACGTGGCCGTGCCTACGCCCAAGCGGGGCAAGTCTTAAACATCGACATTGTCCACGGCGAGGTGAAAGCAGACGTACAGGGATCTGAAAAGAAACCGTTCAAAGTCAGCATCAAGTTTAAGCCAGCGCCTAAAACAAAGTGGAAAAAACTCGCGGAAGATATTTCTAACAAAGCGATTTATGCTGCGAAACTTCTCACCGGAGAAATGCCAGAGTCCATCGAGGAACTATTCCAAGAGCACGGTCTCTCACTCTTTCCTGATGACATGGGTGATTTCACGACAAAGTGTAGCTGTTCGTCAAAAGCCGGCTCCACCCCTTGTCGTTGTGTTATCGCTGTCTATTACCTTCTCGCAGAAGAATTTGATCGCGACCCATTCCTCTTTCTTAAACTTCGCGGCCTCGATCGTGAATCGCTTATTGCGGCCATTGGCTCTACCGCCAAAGCAAGCAAGACAAAGCGGAAAGTAGATCTCAACGATCTCATTGGCGACTTTGAAGACAGCGACCTCGCTAAATTCATGGATATTTCAACCGATGTCCAAGAATTTTGGAAGGGATCAGCCAACGGCGTTTCTGATGAAATTTTAGGAGATGTACGTGTTCCCCCAGCCGCTGGCGCGCTAGCCAAGCACCTTGGCCACTTCCCAATGTGGCGCGGCGAAGAGCGCTTCCTTGATGCACTCGACTTTGTATACAAGAAAGCATCCAGCAGTGGGCTGAAGGTCTTTATGGGCGATTGGTAGCATCCAGAACAACCCCAAAAGGCTTCCACATAAAAGGTAGCCCATGTAGCGCCTGTCCTTCCTGAGACGGGCGCTGTGCGTTTAGGACCTTAATGACGTAAAGGTATATTGCGAATTCTTTGATATGCAGTAACTTACGTTTGAGAATCCATCTCATACGTGATAAAAAATACCTTCCTAAGGGAGACATGATTAATCTTTGCAAAGCGCCATTCTCACGAAGGGCCCCCATCTTATTTTTGGCGGTCCTCTTTTTCTTAGCATCGTCAGTATCTCAGTCAGAGGAGTCTTTTGAAGATTTCAGTCTAGAGCAGATGATGGATATGGAGATCACAACCGCATCCAAGAAAGCGGAGCGGTTCATCGAGACGCCTTCGGCCGCGTTTGTGATCACTGCAGATGACATCAACCGATCCGGATCAACCACAGTGATGGATGCCTTGCGATTGTCGCCAGGAATCTGGTCAGGTAGAATCGATACCAAGAGCTGGGGCATCAATGCTCGAAGCGGCGGAGGCAGATATGCGAACAAAATTCTCGTGATGGTAGATGGTCGAGCGATTTATAACTCCGTGTTTTCGGGGACCTACTGGGAATTACACGACGTCATGATCGACACGGTGGATCGAATTGAGATCATTCGGGGCCCAGGTGGTTCCGTATGGGGTGCGAATGCAGTAAACGGCGTGATTAATATCATCACTCGCCCCGCGGACGAATCGCAGGGATACCACACTCGACTTATTGCAGGCACGCAGGAGCGGTTCACGGGCAACGCGCGGGTTGGAACAAAATTGAACGATAATGTCTTTTTGAGTGTCTATGGGAAGTATGCTAATCGCGACTCCCTTTCAACGAAATCTGGAGACCCCGATGATGATGCATGGATCGACAGAAATGCTGGATTCCGCTTGGATATTTACGGTGAAGAAGCAAGTGAAGCCAGAATCATGGGGGGGATTCATGACGGGGAAACGGAAGAACCCATCGATTTTTATACCGCAGATGCTCCCTTCACACGCCGAGGTATTCAGTACCTTGAATACCAAACTCTCTTTCTCCAAGCGAATATTGACCACAACCTTACCGATGAAACGAAACTTTCCCTACAAACCTATGCAGCTCGTGAAAGGCGTGATGGGGACACGACTTTAGACGTCTTCGTCGACACCTTTGATCTAGAATTAACCTACGAATGGATTATGGATACACATGAAATAACCATGGGGGCCGGCTACCGTCTTCATCGTGATGAACTTGTTGGCTCTGAACGACTCCAAATTGTCGACCAAAAAAAATCCTACGACAAGTTGAATGCTTTTCTTCAAGATGAATGGTCCCTGCTGGATGATCACCTCCGATTGACCGCTGGGGTTAAGGTTGAGCACAACGATTTTAGTGGCACCGAAGTTCAACCAAACGCTCGCTTTGCTCTCTTACCCAGTCGCCAGCAGACGATTTGGGGAGCCGTCTCCAAAAGTGCACGAACACCAAATCGGGTGGAACAAAACTCGAAAATCATCGGCAGCGCCCTACCTCCAGAAGCAATTGGGCAACCGATTCCAGGTTTCGTACGCTTGATTGGAAATGAAGACTTTGACTCTGAAAAATTCACAACCTACGAAGCTGGATATCGGATCCAGCCCAACGACAACGTCCTGATCGATCTAGCCGCGCATTATACCAATATGGAGGACATCCGCTCCGTTGGAGTTCCGGTTCCGACACCAGGAACATTTGAAGGAAAGCCAGTGCTCTACTTGGAAGCAACGGGTGGGAATGACATTGAAGGACATTCACAAGGGATCGAATCGAGCATCACCCTCAACCTTGGTGAAGCATATCAACTAAAAACGAGCTACAGCTACACCAAAGTTCAACTCGATGAAACCGGACCAGAAGGATCCCCAGAAACGATTGCCCGACTTGAAGACCAATTCCCGACCCATATCCTCTCCTCTCGGCTATCCGTCGACGTGACCGACAACATCCAAGCCGATGCGTGGCTCCGCTATGGAAGCGGTATTGATGTCCCAATCGTCGAAGAGTTCATCACGCTCGATTTACGACTAGCTTGGCACCCCACCAGCGAACTTGAAGTGGCCTTGGTCGGCCAAAACATTTTGGATGACACCCCACGCCTAGACTCCTCATCGACGCTAAACCTCAGCCTGCCGACATACATCGAACGTTCGGCTTACCTATCCTTTCAGCTGGATTTCTAATTTGCTGCTACCTTCAAAAAAAATAGCTCAGGCCCAAAAAGTGGGTTCGATGCTAAAGAAACGTGTATGGTTCGTTATGCTAACCGTGCTGGCGGGCACCGTGTGCCTATCCGTAGCCCAGCCGGTTTTCTCAACCAGCCCCCCCCTCCCTTCTCCTGAGGCCACCACGTTCCCAAGAGCAAAAATGGATGAATCAGAGCGAAAATTTAAACACTCAGTGGTTACAAAAACAGTCGAACAAATCACATGGCCAATGAATTCATGGATTAAAAAGCCAGGCGTCGAAGAGGACACTCTCATCTTTGGCATCCTTAGTAAGACTGATTCGTCTGCGGGCGCGCTTTTAGAAGATATCGGAAAATTCAAATACCATGATAAAAAGATACAAGCCGTCTTGTTAACCGATATCGATTATCGTCTCAAAGAAATGCACGCGATCTATGTTGGAAAAGATTTCCAAAAAAAGATGCCTCAGATCATGAAGGAGATTGGAAAAAATCCGGTACTCCTCCTTGGAGAAGATGCAAAGTTTCTCGATCAAGGCGGCATGATTCGCTTCGTTAAACGCGGAAACAAGTATCGCTCCGAATCTGATGGCAAACGGATGATAAGCCATGGCTTACGCGCGGAGCCGTGGTACCTAAAATTGACCAAAGCAAACTAATTGGACTGTTGTGCTGTCGAATATCCCACTGCAAAAGAAATTAACTCTCGTGATCCTAGCGGCCTGCGTGAGCGTGCTCCTGATCTTTGTCATCCCTTTCTTCATTTACCAGTGGATCAATTTTTCAGATAGTCGGGAAGAAAACCTCATTACAATTGCAGACTACATCGCACGAGATTCAAAAATGATCGAATTTGGTGACCAGTACCGAGGCCACCTCCGTGAAGAACTAAAGAATTTGGAATCGCAAGCCTACGTAGGATTCGCAGGAATATTTCTCGCAGACCAAGCAGGCAAACCCGATGCAAAATTGTACGCGTCGTATTTGAGATCGGGAAAACCCTCAAAGATTTCTGATTGGCAAACTCTAAAACCAGGTGACCGCATTCGCCAAGGCCGGAAATTTGTCTACGCGACCGGGATCTATAAACCCGCCGCATCCCCTCTCCCCAAATTGGTCATTGTGGTTAAAACGACAGCCCAACTCGATGATATTGAATATGACTGTATGTTAGCTGCCTCCAAAATTGATGACCCCAATTCTTCGGCTGCAACTCAGGCAGCCATCGATGAGCTCAAAAAAAAACCAGAAATCTCCTTTGTCGGAGCTGTGATCCCTGGCGCAACAAACTTCTTGCACATATCAAAAAACAGCACCGGGCCACCCAACCTCGACGAATGGAATTTCCTCCAACCTGGGGATTTCAGTGAAGGCGCAGAGTATAATATCTTCATGCAAGGGGTTCAGCCAAAAGACTTAACTCAGGAAAAGGATACCACCCTTTTAGGCATCTTATTTCTCGAAGCGGACATCTCCTCTTTTTTAGACTCATTCATGGAGACAACCGTCTTCATCTTCATCATGCTGTTCACCGCATTCATTGTCGCATTCTTACTTGCGAACATGTTTCAACGCATCTTCACCAAACCAATTTACGAACTCGCCGATACCGCCAGCCGTGTCTCAACCCGACGCGATTACTCTCTTCGCGCCGAGAAAAAGAATCATGATGAAATTGGTAGCCTCATCGATGTTTTCAACGAAATGCTATCTGAAATCCAAAAACGAGACTCAGACATTCGCGATGCAAGCAATCAACTTGAAGAACAAGTCGACATTCTGCAACACGAGATTCGTGAACGCCAACTCGGCCAAAAACGAGAGAGTGAGCTTCATAAAAAGCTCGAGCGCGCGCAACGTATGGAATCACTTGGCATTCTGGCCGGTGGAGTCGCACATGATTTAAATAACATCCTCGGGCCGCTTGTGGGATACCCAGAAATGATCCTCGAAGACTTGGAGGCGGACTCCCCGATTCGCGAAGATATCGAGGAAATTCAAAACTCCGCATCACGAGCCGCAGCCGTGATACAAGACCTACTCACCCTGTCTCGGCGTGGGAATTACAACATTCAGCCCATCAACCTAAACGAGGTTGCTGAATCATACATTCAATCCAAGAACTGCAAAAGTAACTTGGAAAAACATGCCGACATCCGCCTGATCAAATCTTACAGATCAGATACAGCGACCATCGAAGCATCTGCTCCACATATCGAAAAAGTCATCATGAACCTCTTCACCAATGCATGTGAAGCCATGCCGGAAGGCGGAGAAATCAAAATAAGTGTTAAACAAGAGGTGTTATCAAGCGATTATGATGGCTTCGAAAAAATCCCACCTGGCACATACGAAGTACTCGAAATCGCTGACATGGGCGTCGGCATTGACCCCGAAGATATTGAACGAATTTTTGAGCCTTTTTACAGTATTAAACCCATGGGCGACAGCGGAAGCGGCTTGGGACTCGCGGTTGTCTACGGAGTCATCAAAGACCTCAAAGGCTTTATTGATATCAAATCAACCAAGGCCGTCGGATCGACCTTCAAACTTTTCTTCCCGTCTTCGACGAAAGCTTTGACACCCAAAATACCCCCGCCCTCGAAGAAATTAGAAGGCAACGAACAGATCATTCTCGTTGACGATGTACGCGAGCAAGGCCGAATGGCAGAGAGTATGTTAACCCGACTCGGATATGCAGTAACTGTTTTCGATACAGGCCGCAAAGCCATCGAATATGTGAAAAACAATCACGTTGATTTGGCCGTACTCGATATGATCATCGAAAAGGATTTCGACGGCCTCGATACCTACAAGGAACTTCTCTCGGTCAAACCCGATATCAAAGCGATCGTGTGCACCGGGTTTTCACAAAACGAACGAATCTTAGAAGCAAAGAAACTCGGGGTCGTTCACTGCATTCGCAAACCCTATACCATCCAAAAGTTGGGGCAAGCTATCCGCGACACTCTGGATAACTCGCAACCCCAACTCCCTACGCAAACATGAGTTGAACCGCAGACCGCGCTATATTACTCAACCCCCATGGCTTCGAGACGTTTAATTTCACGATGCCATTCCGCACGGTCTTCAGACGTCACATTTGGATCAGGCAAGAGGTTTCTCCGCGTGCAGTTAATCAAGGCCTGCAAGGTTTGATACTGACGAGTCAGCTCAATCGCAGGCGGAATTTGATTCTCAATGATAGCGACAATGTCATCAACCCCAAGCTCACGACGAGCCCGATTGGCTTTTAATTCACTCCGCAACGCCGCGTAACTCGCAGCAAAAAAGCCTTCTGTAGCCGCTTTGATCCGCTCCATCGTTTCATCGTCTAACTCCCCTTCGAGAACCGGACTAACTACCCAACGAATAAAGTCTTCGCGGTCGGATCCTTTCGGATCAAGAATCGGGATAATCAAATCCCCTACCCGCCCTGGCCGGCGAATATCAGGCGAAAGCAGATGAATCCGAGCCGTCATCAATAACCACAGAACCCGTCCTCTCAAACGAGGGTCTGACATCATGGCTTGAATTTTACCCGTCAAACGGCGCTCCGTAGAATGGGCATCTTTACCAACCCCGCCAAATTGCGTATCCGCTTCATCGACAAAAATCAGCACCTTCGACAGCGCATTCAGCGTCCGACGCAGCCGCTCAAAAATCACATCCGTCTCACCAAACCACTGGCTACGAATGTTCTTTAAAACCAAGACCACCATATCCAGTTCGGCAGCAACCGCTTCAAAAATAAAGGTCTTTCCAGAACCAATTGGACCACATACTGCAGCTCCGGGAAGCGCATCTTTACCCGTCGAGCGAAACCGAGGAATCAATTCATCTCCAAGGAATTCCTTAAGGTCAGTAAAGCCAACCACATCGGTTAAATAATGACTCGGCTTCTTAAATTCGACGATGTCCTCACCCAGCTGAGTCTTGATAAATTCTTCGACCTTCTCGACCACGGACGACTGCGAAAGCGGTTCACCACGATATTTGGCCCCCTTTAACATTTGGTCCAATGCGTGTAATGAAAGACCCGCGGTTAGTTCGGCCAGCTCCTCCTTACTGCCCCAGGATTGAATCGGCTCTTCACTATGCTCTTCAAACCAATCGATAAATGCTCGCCGAGTCGGGACATCTGGGGTTGGAGCCTCAACCGCCAACATCTGTGGGAGCTGAGTGATCCGCTTGTGAACCATGCTTCGAGACTCACCAACCAAAATCACGGAATCTTGCCCAGACGTAAACTCGGGATCGGAAAACCAATCCTGACACATACTCACGCGTTTTCGATCTGCATCGGAGAGACGAGAGATCGGATTCTCAGGCAACATCATATCCGCAGACTCTAAGATGATAATTAAGTTCTGCTTCAATGCACCACTGGCTGAGCAGAGACACATCTGACGAAGCAAGGCCAGAGCCAAGGTGGTATTCCCAATCGACTTCCGAAGATTTTGGTCAAACTCTTCATCCACAAAGTCCGCCTCGGACTTCACCTTTTTAGTAGTCGACAACATCTTCTTAATCGCACGTTGATCACTATCCATCCCGGTGCGCCATTCCACCCACGCCTCCTTCATCTTTGCCCGACCATCGTTATTTAAAAAACGGACAGGGCCCGTCAACGCATAGGCGACAACAAGACATTGGGGGACATCCCACTTGCTCGTTAGCAAATCATAAATCGGCAGATATTTGACATCGCCATCCGCTTCCTCATGCCGGAACAAATCGTAAATATTTCCTGTGACAAACAGGCTACGAGTTTGGCCTGCATTTAATATGCGGCCCGCCTCTTTCCAGAATTCAACGGAGTTTTGTTTTTTTGAAGCCATATTTTGTACCTTTAATAGAATTCGAACTTTAGCACTATGCAGGGCTTGACGAATAGAAAAAACACGCTACGAATATCCTAACGGACGCGGGTGTAGCTTAGTGGTAAAGCTCCAGCCTTCCAAGCTGATTATGGGGGTTCGATTCCCCCCACCCGCTCCACTCTTTTTATCAGACCTCTGCTCTTTTTATCAGACCTCTGAGTCAGACCTCTGCTTTTGTTTTCGGACCTCTGCTTTTGTTTTCAGACCTCTGCTCTTTTTATCAGACCTCTGAGTCAGACCCCTGCTTTTGTTTTCGGACCTCTGCTCTTGATTTCAGACCTCTGCTCTTGTTTTCAGACCTCTGTTCTTGTTTTCAGACCTCTGCTTTTGTTTTCAGACCTCTGAGTCAGAACTCTGCACTTGCTTTCGTTTGCCGCGCATCAATGAGCCCCTTCATACATACGCCATATGGAGGCTAATGATCATCTTTTATAACAAGATAGAATCCTTCTAATAATTATGCTGAATCAAGGAAAGTAAGCGATTGAATTGAAATTAAATGGAGATTGTATTCAAAACAGACAAAAATTCATCATATGTTTGCAAAATGCGCCCATATTGTGATTTTCTTGCCCACAACGAGAGTCTATGGTGAAAAACAGAAGCTCGTAATCCCTAATGGATTAAGGCTTCGGACATCGAAAAAACACTTTAAGAAGATAGAAACAAAGCAAAACCCGTTGCGAACCAGCAGGTTAAAACAGCAGACGTTAACGATATTTAGAAAGTAATTAAGGCAATTACGGAGAACCGGTATGAAAAATAAACTCAAACAACTCATGATGCTCACGGCATGCACCGCTTTGGTTGCAGGCTGCCAAACATCAACCACGCTCGATTACACATCTGCTCAGTCGGGTAATGTAGAATCTTTGTACAATCGCTCAGGCGCTTCATCGCTTATTAGCAACACAAAAAAAACGGTCACTCGCACCGTCAAACAGCCCCGCATTCAATTGGCTGATGTTGGACCTGTAGAAGTACAGCGCCCACGCATCGTGCCAGTTGCACCAGCACAACGCGCTCCAGCTCGTCGCGCTGCTCCTGCAATTCGCTACTCAGCTCCTGTTGCCGCAGCGTCAACTACGCCAGCTGACCTTCCTCCAACCGCTGAACCTGGCGTTTGCTACGTTCGCGTTCTTGAGCCAGCTAAATACACCATGGTGTCTGAAGAAGTCATGGTTCGCCCAAGCTCACGTCGTCTCGAAATCATTCCTGCCGAATACGAATGGGTTGAAGAGCAAGTTGTTGTCAAACAACAAGGCGCTCGTGTTGAACTCGTTGAAGCTCGCTACGAAGACCGCGAAGTCAAAGTCGAAGTAAAGCCTGCGACCAAACGCATCGAAGAAATTCCTGCAAAATTCGAAACCCTCACCGAGCGCCTCCTCGTCAAAGAGGGACGCACGTACTGGAAACGTGGCGATGACCCAATCGAAAATGTTGAAAACATGACGGGCGATATCATGTGCCTTGTCACTGAGCCACCAGAATACGAAACCGTTACACGCCAAGTTGTAAAACAACAAGCGACCACAAAAACGGTTGAAATTCCTGCTCAGTACAAAAACATCCGCCAGCGCGTGATGGTCGAGCCACCAACTTGCCGCGAAGTTCCGATTCCACCAGAATACGAAACCGTGCGCGTTCAGAAGCTCAAAAAGCCTGCTGAAAAACGTTACGTTGAAATCCCTCCTGCATTTGAAACCGTCACTAAAAAAGTGATGACCGAACAAGCTCGTCCAATGTGGCGTAAAGTTCTTTGCAAGAGCAATGTAACTGAAGACGTAATCCGTCGCATCCAAGCTGCCTTGAAAAACAAAGGATACAATCCTGGTCCAGTAAACGGCAAATCTGGTGAGCAAACCGCAACCGCAATTCAGCAGTATCAGCAAGATCACAATATGGTCCAAGGCTCGTTGACCTACCGGTTCCTAGATCATCTCGGCGTTAACCCATAATCGCTTCGAGTAAATCGAAAATAAAAAGCGTCCCTTTTCGGGACGCTTTTTTTATGTCCGCCAATTTCCCGCCGGCCTTTCCAACTAAGCTCTGCGCGAGAAACTAGCTACCTTTGTCATCGGCATTTCTAGTGGCTTGAGCTAGGAGCCTGTCGGACTGAGCAGATTCGGCTGCGAATTCCTCACTTTGGCCCATACGATCCGGACGAATCGATCAAATAGCCTAGTAGCATATCGCATGATCCATCAGCTTCTTATTTGCCACGATCTTCCATACTCCCCTTCGCGCAGAAACCATTCGAGTCACCCCGCAAGACAATTAGCGAGAGGTACTATGTGACCCAAAAGCGTCGAGATTTGGGTTAGTCACCGTGCACGCCAATCAAATTCCCCTGTGGGAGGATCTTCCCAAGTGAATTTCGCATTCCAATCCTTCTCTTTTCGAAAAAACGCGAAGCATACATCGAAAATTTGACTATAGGTAAATGTTCCTTTTGCCCGTTGAAGCCGACCTAGCGCGGGATCATGGTATTCAAGGATCCAGGAATCGTCATCATCGTCTTCCTCCTCCTCCTCGGTAAGATCCTCAATTTTGTTCAAGAAATCCATGTTCACGGAGAGATAATCATCATCCGCATGAAACAGCTCTGCGAATTCACCAGGGCCGTGACCAAGATATGAATCCAATATTTCTTCAGTAACATTTTCGATGTCGCCAAAAGACGAAAGTAACATTCTCATTTCTTATTTCCTCGATGGTGACCAACAACCTACCAAAATTTAAAATGTAGGAAAATCAAAAACCACTGCCAACAAAGAGCACCTCAAGGCGTAATAGTCGGCAATTTAACTGCAAAAATCCATTTATTCATTATTTTCAGTATTTACTGAAATTATCGGATTTACTGAAAGATAATCTTATGTATGCTACCAGCATGGAAAAAGAACAGGCAGTGGCTTGGAACGAAGCACCGACATCCCTCCCCACCGAGTTGATCGAATACTACGAGGAAACGGGGATGGATTACGGGGCATGGTCTGAGGGGTTTAACATGCATTTCGGATTTTGGAAATGGGGCCTAAATCCTTTTCGCCGTGAGGGCATGCTGGAGCAAATGAGCCGAGAGATTTTGCAACGAGTTCGCCCTGCGGGTCAACCCGAAGCCAAAGGCACCCCGATTCGCTTGGGCGACTTTGGCTGTGGTCTCGGAGCAACGACTCGCACAGCCCTTGCGGAATATGCTGATATCGAAATCGATGCTCTGACGGTTGTAGACTGGCAGGTTGATTTCGCGAAACGATTGACCAATCATCAGCGGGCCCATTTCCATACCGCAGACTACTGTGCCACCCCATTTAAAGACGAGCGCTTTGACGGGGTATACATGGTGGAGAGCATTTGTCATGCCGAGGGACTGCACAAAAAGAACGCAATCCATGAGGTGATGCGAAACCTGAAGCCGGGCGGCCGATTTGTCGTCGCGGATGGATTTTTAAAACAAGGTCGACCGAAGCAACGTTGGCTGGCGTGGTGCATCGAACAGGTGGCGCACAATTGGGCCGTTGATACCTTCGCGGATCAGAATGCATTCCTCGAAGCCCTCGCCGAAGCAGGCTTCACCGATATCCGATGCGAGGAAATTTCTTGGCAGATCGCCCCATCGGTTTTGCATACCCCGGTGGTGCTGATCCGCTTTCTGCTCAAGCAGCTGTTCTTTGGAAAGCGGAAGATGACGCGCGCACGTTGGGGTCATTTACGGGCCTGCGCCTTGGCTCCGATTGTCGGGCTTGCGAGGCGGCACTTCGGTTACATGATCATTATCGCAACCAAACCATTCGAAGGTGGGACAACGGATTGATCAATTAGATCCTGTCCTGAAATCCTCTTTTGGATATGTCGCGGAGAACACATCGAGCCTGAAAGGCTCAGTCAACATAGCCTAGGGCTGTCGTAAATCCGAACCAATGGTGCTCAACATCAAGAGGTTGCGATTTCAGGACAGACTCCTAAGAGCCTGTCGGACCTAGCAGATTCGGCTGCGGATTCCTCACTTTGGCCCATACAATCCGTACGAATCGATCAAATAGTTTCAATGGCACTTAGTTAAGATCATGGTCTTCGTAGTTTCGTCAGTTCTAATGGCGAGGAAAGAGTTCCGGCAGGGATGGCAGAAATTAGCGCGGGGTGAAGCGAAGCGGAACCCCGAGGACCTGTGCGCTGAAGCCCAGCAACGAGCCATATACCCTGTCTAGCATAGCCACTCCAAACGAGGCGCAGATCCTAGCCCCTTGGCTTCATCTCTCCCGTTTAATTTGTGGCCAACACTTCAAACCAAACGGGCGATGATCCTTCTGGCGTCTTGAAAAGATAGCGCAGCGACCGCTTCGCGGCCTACCATATCCCGCCCACTTTGGGGCGGATTCCCACGATGTAATATGACGCAAAAAAAAAACGATGAAGCTTTATCTAAGCGCCATTGGAGTCTGTCTTGAAAGACATGATTGGATATTTGCGAAGGATACATTGAGCCTGAAGGGCTCAGTCAATTTAGCCCAGGGTAACGCCCTGGGTTTGAGGTATCTCAAAATCGTAGCGCTGAAAGTGCGATTCAACCTAGATGAATAAGTAAAGCTGCAGGTTCAGTGCTTCACGTTCCAGTGGGGACTTGAACCCAGAGCGCGGCCCTGAGCTAGCCCGCATATTTCACCAAGATCGTAGCGAGAAGCCGTAAATTTCGTGCTGGCAGGGGTTTGACGAAGTGAGTCGGCTGAAGCTGAATGAACATCTGGTGCCCGACGCTCTGCGATGTCGGCGATTCGAGGCAAGTGCCTGCCAGTGCGTGAGATACGGCTTCGAAGTAGGTCGCTTGTGAAATATGCGGGCTAGCCAGCCTAAATCCGCACCGTTGGTGCTCACATTCAAGGGATGCAATTTCAGGACAGACTGTAGTTAATTACGCTGTATGCGAAAAAACCGATACGCAGGACCTTGTGGACCAAGCGGCGTTGTTGTCGATCCGGGTAAGCCGACGATGGGCCCGCTGATATTGCTCCAAGCCGAAGGATTCAATTCGGGACTGGCTTGAAGTCGATACAACATGCCGCTGCGCGATTGAAACTGAAGATCAAAACCTCCCGAGCTGAAATCGGGTTCAAAACCAAGCAAGTTGGGTCTCTCGGAGAGGAGCGAAGAGCCGTCGATGATCAACAAGTTTCCTACATCATCTTCCAGAGCTCCGTCCCCGACCATCTCATTCATGATGAGATCCATCACCCCGTCACCGTTGATATCGCCAGCCGCCGCGCTGTAACAAAGGGTATCGCCGATGTTACTACCAACGGTTCCTTTCGCACCCAGAATAAGCGCGGTGTCGATGCTGGCCGGAAGCATCCCCGTTGCCAGATTGATTGATGCCGGCCAGGCCCCTGCACGCCCGTAGAGAACATGCACTGAGCCTGCGCTGATGCGAGAGAGCGGCTCATCATGTGGATTCCCGAGGGCAATGTCATCGATACCATCCCCATTAAAATCACCATGTAAAGCGGTGTCGGCCCCGATCGAGCCCGCTAACGGCCCGTCGATGCGGGTGAATTCAACTCCAGCGGGAAGGACCGGATCCGATAGAGCAAAGGAGAGGCCTTTGAGCTGTGCTGCGTCAAAAAAGATGTGGCCGATACCAGAATTTACCCCATTCAAACCGTCAGCCGCCAAGTCGCCTGAGAACAGGTCGGCTTTCCCGTCGTTATCCAAATCAAATCCTCCTAAAATCTCCTCCCCGAAGGTTTCATTATCGATATCGCCCTGGATCACGGTGATCAAATTGGTATCTGTCGTGGTTCCCAAATCGATCACATCACCATTCAGGAAGGGAACCGAGGGCCAGATGTCATCCCACAAAATGTATATACGCCCATTGGGTGCGCCGCCGCTTGACTGTACTTCAAAGGCGGGGGTGCCGGGACGGACCAAAGATGCGCCAGCGCGATTAATCGCCGCGGTGAGGATCACCTCCCCTTTGCCATTCCCATCGAGATCGGCAATTTGCACCGTGCCGCCCAAATGAAAGAACGAACTATTGACCGGCGGGATTACCTTGGCCCAGCGCCCGCTAATCAAGGTTCCCACCGCCAAGGTCAGGTCGACGGTTTGGCTGATGAACAAATGCCCACCGCCGATAAATAAGTAGGCCGCACCGTTGTTTTCTTCGCCACTTAGGTCTTCTTGATCAGCACCGACGACGAGATCGGAGATCCCATCGCCATTCACGTCACCAGTGCGAGCCCAAATACCGAACCGATCGTAGGCATTGAGCCCATAGATGTTCGCAACCCGGATACCGAAGGGAGGGTTGGACAGGTCGAGCAGGCCACCAGTTTGTGCGAGCTGGCTGAGCTGTGCACTTCCGCTGATGATCGTCACTGCGCCACAGGACTGCCGAAAAATATCCGCAGTGAAATTTTGCCGACAGATAATCAGATCGCCGAGCCCATCTCCAGTGACATCATCCATCCAAATTTCGCTACCGGCTAGTTCGAAGGGTTGCGCTCCGATGATTCGTAAAATATTGGGCGGGTTGGTTGCGGTGTCGCGTAATCCGCCAATCGTACCATCGCCGAAAACCAAATGGATCTGCCCCGCCGAGCTACGCCCGAAAGGAGATGCAAGCATGGCGGAAAAGGCGACATCATTAAATCCATCACCATTGCAATCGTATCCACCGCAGACTGGCACTCCGTAGCGACCATCGCCGGTGGAGCCAAGTACCCGGGTGACCCCAACGGGGTTATCCGCCAAATCGACCGTCACGGTGGGGGTGGCAGCAAACAATGGTACGCTGGAAATAGCGGCCGATAAAATGGCTAGAAGCATGCTGAGGAACAGGTAAATGTATGAGCGATTCATACCTTAGCCTACGCCATCGAAACAAAGGCGGTCAAAACAAGTTTAGCAAAAGCGAAAAGCATTCGTTCGGAGATGGACAAAAATAGGGCAGGCGTCGTAGCATTGGCCATGACTAATCTGCTCTCTGCACGTCCCCTTCCCTCTAGCCCTCCTGCCCGTCCGTATCTTTCGCGCTACCTCGCCGCCTGCGTTTCAACCGCCTGCCTAGGCTTCATGATTACCAGCCACGTTTCAGCCGAAGAGCTGTACAACTTACGCGGGACAGATACCAAAGGCATGACGATTCGATTCGAAGAAGTCAGTACGATAAAAGATGGCAAGCTAAAGATTACCGCGAACGAGCGGGTCATCAATGGAGAAATTCTAAAGTTAGTTGATAAAGACACCCAAGAACACCGCATCCTTGAGGTCCAAGACGGTAAGACATCGAAAGTACGCATCAAAATTATTGAAGACTCGACCACCGAGGCGATGAAAATCAATGGCGAACTCGAAGGCGACAAGCGTCGAGGCCCTTTGGTAGGGATGAATGTTATCGCGACCCTTAAAGGCGGCACGTGGGTCGGAAAGCTAAAAAAGAAGGCGAAGATTTCCAAGGAAGAAGCTTGGGAAACCGAATCCCTTACTCACCTTCTTGCTATGGAAGATACGGTCTATCTCGATCAGAAAATCCCTATCGGCCACACGTGGACGATTAAAGCGGAAGACCTAAAAGGCATGTTTGGATCCAAGGTCGATACCATCAAAGGAGGCGCCAAACTAACCTTCGAAAAAATCGAAATGCTCAAAGGAGTTAAAACCGCGCGCATTCAGGCAGAGCTCGATGTCGACGTCACGTATCGCGATGCGGATGATCATAATATCACTTCAAAGGTAAAAGGGTCTGGGGTTACCAATCGCAGCTTAGACACCTTTATTGATGTTCGGGATGAGATGACCTCAACCGTCGAAGGTTCCCGGAGCGTAAAAAATGGCGACGCAGAAATCTTCATCGAAATGAGCGGAACCCTGATAGTGGAAAAATCTGCGAAAATCAAAGTCGCGAAAAAAAAGAAATCGAAAAAGTAAATCGTCAGCGGTCCTCTAACGTCGCGTGGGAGGCGGAAAACCAATCTACCATCTGGTAAGACAGCAGGTAAGACAGCAGGCAAGACAGCAGGTAAGACAGCAGGTAAGGCAGGAAGAAAGACACCTAGATGTTTTCCTGAAGGTCGACGGTCGTGAATATGGCAAAAGGAATGGTATTTTTTGCCAACTTGGATTAGGAGAGATGTATGTCTAAAAATATTCTCCTCATCGGTGGTTCTCATGGTATTGGTCTTTCGATGGCCAACGCACTCCAAGGCGACCACAACGTCTTTATCGCCTCTCGTACAACCGAAGAACTTGATGGGGTAAATGCAACCCACCTCCCATTTGATGCGACCTCCGACGAACTCGACCTCGATGCGCTTCCAGAAGAAATCCATGGTTTCGCCTACTGCCCAGGCAGCATCAATCTCAAGCCGTTCAAGATGCTGAACATCGATGACTTTACCGCAGACATGCAGCTCAACTTTTTTAGCATGGTGAAGGTGATCAAACAGGTGATGCCCCGTATGGCGACCGATTCAAGCATGGTGTTCTTCAGCACGGTTGCGGTGCAAACCGGCATGCCGTTTCACACCAGTGTTTCCGCCGCCAAAGGGGCAATCGAGGGCTTTGCAAAATCCCTCGCGGCCGAATGTGCCCCAAAGATCCGGGTCAATGTTGTTGCTCCATCGCTGGTTGATACGCCACTGTCTTCGCGCTTATTAAGCAATGAAAAGAAACGAGATTTGATGTCCGCTCGCCATCCGCTCAAGCGGGTCGGTCAAGCGGAAGACATTGCGAATATCGCGGTATTTTTACTGAGCGATAAAAGCAGTTGGATGACGGGGCAAATCATCGGAGTCGACGGTGGGATGTCGACCCTGAATGTAGGTTAAAAAACGAGCCAATCAAGTGTATCGCTAGGCATACCGCCCTGCAAACAGCGGGGCGGAGGTTACTTTCCCTAATTCGGCTATCATGGCCTTCGGTACTTATTGTGGTACATCTGGACGCTCGCCCCTTTAAGAAGTTACTTCCCTACTTCGGCTTTCATCGTCTTCGGTATCCTTGGCTTTTTCGGGGTGGTGATCCCCGCCCAATTGTCGGTTCGAAATGGGACGGCAGGTAGGTTGGCTTTGTTCCGAAGGTTCGCGCTGGCAGGATTATTGGCCCATGCATAGCGAACCGCGACCGGCTCAGGAATTTGCGGGTGACTGACCGACACGCGATCTTTTTCGATCTCCGCCTTGGCCCATCGGAATTTTCGATCCGAACCTGAGATGGCAAAATGTTTAAGAGGTCCTTTGGACACGAGTCCATTTTCAGCATGTTTAAACCGAATTTCAATCCGCTTTCCACGACGCTTCATCGAGGCATACTCTGGCCCCCTGCTAACCAATTTTTTCCCATACACGTTCGCCAAGGCGACGATCGCGAGGCGCTCCCCGACCTCCTGCTTGTTTTTGGGATGAATGTCCTCTGCTTCGCCGATGTCGATGGCGCAGGCCATCCCGGTGTTTTTAAGAGAGAGTGCAAGGGTTTGAGCTTCGCGTAATTCAGCCCAAGCGCTGTCGCCGGGCGTTTTCTGTGGCGCGAGGAAGTTAGCGAGTTGAACATAGAGAAATGGGAAATCACCCTGGCCCCACTTTTGACGCCAGTCCCGAACCATTCCGGGGAACAAGCTTCGGTAGGCATGTGCCGCAGAAACATTGGACTCCCCTTGATACCAAATGACCCCTTTGATGGTGAACGGGATTAATGGCGCGATCATTCCGTTATGCAACGCAGTGGGTGTATTTGGATTACTCGTAAACGGTGGTGTGTCAGGCTTAGGGGGCACCTCGCGCATTGCATCCGTCATATTCCAATGCCAGTCACCAGCCAATGGAATCGGTTTCTTGCCTTTGCAGCGTAATTGCATGGCCTCCGGATTCCCGTGAAAGCCTCCAACGCCACCGGTATCGAGGACTTCGACCGCGATTGTCAACCGTTCGTCTTTTGCAAGTTGCTTGGGAATTTTGTAAAGCCGTTTTGCCTCCCAATTAGCGGTCTCACCTACTTTTTGACCGTTGACAAAAGTGACATCGGCATCATCGATTTTTCCAAGACTCAATTCAAGTTGGCTTCCACGCCAGTCTGCAGGAAGCTGAACATGGCGACGGAACCAGACTTTCCCATCAAAATTATGCAACTCGCTATGAGTTTCAAAATGGCCGGGGGCAGGGATGGTTTTCCAACTCGAATGATCAAAGCTCTTGGCATTCCAGCCAGGCGAAGGGGCATTGAGCGCATCTTGCAATTGGTTCCACCAACCGGCGAGCTCGCGAGTATAGTTTCGTTGAAGATCGGGCAATGACTTTCGAATTTCATCGATATGCTTCATCGTATGTTTCGAGGCCTCTAATTTCCGCAATGTTTCCGCACTGGTCCAGGCCTCAACCACAGTCCCGCCCCATGAACTATTGATGATGCCAATCGGCATCTTCGTATCCTTATGAAGCCGACGGGCATAAAAGTAGGCAACTGCGGAAAAATGCCCCGCCACCTCAGGGGAACAGATTTCCCATTTACCGCGGACGCTCCGCGAGGGCTGAGGCTCAATTTGCTTTTCGACCAAAAAATGTCGGATAAGCGGGTACGTAGCGGCCTTGATCTCCGCATCCGCTTTTGCAGCCGCACGCAGGGGCCATTCCATATTTGACTGACCTGAACAAACCCATACCTCGCCGGCCACCGCGTTTTCAACCTGCTGGGTTGAACTCCCGATCACGGAAATTTTGAGCGCTTTTTTCGCGGGAACCGCCGGACAGGTTGCGAGCCAATTCCCCTTCGCATTGGCCTTCACCTTGGTTTCCGTCTTCTTCCCGAAATCGATCCGGATCGTCACCTCTTGACCCGGGGTATCGGTACCCCAAATTTTGATCGGCTTGCTATGCTGCAGAACCATGTGATCAGAAAACAGAGCCGAAACAGTCGTCTCAGCAAATACACTCGAACGAAGCAAAAACGCCAGTAGATAAAAAATGGTCAAACGGAGTAACATAATGGTAACTAAGATACGGCACAGGCGAATCAGTTTGGGTCGCTTTCCGAAGCTCTTTTCATTCTAAATCAAAAAAGAACATGAGTACGACCGCCTTAGTTACCGATCCCATTTATAGAGAACACGATACGGGGCCTGACTTCCCCGAGAATCCAAAACGCTGCGATGCCATCCTTGCGGGGCTGAAAGCATCGAAGCTACTTGAAGAGGTCAAAATCATCACCCCACGCGCGGCCAGCGATGAGGATATTTTGCACTGTCATACCCCGAGCTACTTAAAGACGGTAAAAACGGATATCGCCTCGGGCAATCATCAGCTCAGCACCGGTGACACCATGATCAGCCGGCAAAGTTTAGAGGTGGCTCGCAAGGCGGTGGGTGGTGTCTGTCAAGCGGTCGACGCGGTCATGAAGAAAGAGGTGAAGAACGCCTTCTGCCTTGTGCGTCCCCCTGGGCATCACGCGGAATCAAACAAAGGCATGGGCTTCTGTCTCTTCGGCAACATCGCCATCGGGGCACGTCACGCGCAAAAAGTACATGGTATCGACAAGGTGCTTATCGTGGATTGGGATGTGCACCACGGAAATGGCACCCAAGAAATATTCTATGACGATCCGAGTGTCTTCTTTTTCAGCACCCACCAATCGCCATGGTATCCGGGAACAGGTTTGGCTTCGGATCGCGGTGAGGGAAAGGGCGAAGGCAGCACCTTAAACATGCCGTTCACTGCGGGCTCAGGTCGTGAAGAAGTTCTCACCCAAGGCTTCACCGATGGCCTGCTGAAGAAAATGGAACGCTTCAAACCAGAGCTGGTCATGATCTCCGCAGGATTTGATTCGCGGATTGGGGATCCATTGGGGAACTTCACCCTAAACGACACCGACTTCCGAGATTTAACCCGGCTCGTTATGGATATCGCGGATGCAAGCGCTGGCGGTCGGGTGGTCAGCGTGCTTGAGGGCGGCTACAGCCTCGATGGCTTAAAAAAGGCGACCACAGCTCACGTCCAGGAACTGAATAAAGGTTGACCAAAGTGTTGCAGCTACCTGCTCAGGCAAAATCCGGGCTCGTAAGGCTCAGGAAGGAAAAACAGCCTCTTCATCGTCTGTTGCACGCGAAAAGCGCGGCAAAATCGGAGTCACGAAGCTGTAGAATAATCCATACGCGCAAATCGCTATGGCGCACATCATGCCAAGTTCTAGCTCGGGGAAAAATAACCCTGCGACTGCAAATGCCCCCAAGGTCATGAAAGCCCAGTTCTTGCTCGGCTTGCCATATTTGAAGGTCGAGACCTGTAAGATGACGAGGGCAAGTGAAACGGCCCACGTTAGGCTGGCAAAAATACCGGATTCTAAAATCACGCCGGTCTCACCTGCAGAATATGCAACGTACACCATCAAGGCGACCCAACCAGCATTAACCGTAATCGGCAAGCCGGTGTAGCCTTTCATCCCGCGATCGTCGTCAATCGCTCGGAAGCGACTCAATCGAGAAATCCCGGAGAGAACGGTCACACAACAAAAGAGCAAACCGATCGCACCGAAATGTTGCAGCGCGACAAAGTATGCCAACAGCGCGGGCGCGATTCCGAAGCTCATGATGTCTACGTAGGTATCAAACTCACCGCCAAAATCACTCGTCGCATTGAACCTTCTCGCAAGATTGCCGTCAAAGCCATCGAGGATCATCGACAGCATGATCAATTGAGACGAAACCATATAAGAGCCTTCTGCGGCTTTAATGATACTGATAAAGCCTGCTAGCATTGCGCCAACAGAAAAACTCATAGGAAGTAAATAGCGCCAATACATGATATTAATCTTTCGGCTGAATTCGTGCGATGGGTGAAAGCCCAGCTTGAACCCGGTCTCCATCTTTGACCAATACGTGGACTTGATCAGCGGGAAGATATACATCCATCCGCGACCCGAATTTCATAAGTCCTAAACGTTCCCCGCGGGAAATCGATTGCCCCTCACTTAGCCAGTAAATCACTCGACGAACCAACGGGCCGACGATTTGATGTACCACGCATTGCAGGCCATCCTGCTCAATTAAAATCGAACTATGCTCATTCCACTCACTGCTCTTGTTGCTCGCGGTAAGGAGATGTTTTCCGGGAATGTACTCGGTCTTCGAAACGTTCCCTCCGATCGGGCAACGATTCACATGCACGTCCATGGGACTCAAGTACACACTGATCCGGGTCACCGGCCCATCCATAGAGGGGTGCGACTCCAATCGCTCGATCGAACGTACTTTCCCATCCGCACCCGAAAGCACTACGCCAGGTTCTTGGTTGGACTCCCGCTCTGGGTCTCGGAAAAAATAAACCATGAAAGCCAAAGCAATGACCGACAAGATGACAAAGGCGAATGTAGCAACCGCCCACGACATAAAAAAGCTAACCAAAGCGACCCCAAGGAGAATCAATGGGGTGCCAATGATAAATGGCCAACCTTCTTTAACGATAGGAAATTTCATGTGATACGAGATCCAAACTTCGGGACTAGAGTATTAAGCGTTAGTGCAAATCTGAAACTCGTTGAAAAAGCAACCCTCAAGGTATAAACAGACCCAAATGAACACCAAACTTTCAGGACATATTAAACACCTCATTTGGGGTAAAGATCCGAAAAAGACCATCATCCGGACTCTTTTTCTCGGGATTTTTACCTACATTCTTTTAAGCTTCGTCCTGTCTATCCATGTCACGCGAGGCATCAGCATGGAGCCAACCATTGCCGATGGAACCTTTCATATGGGAAATCGCCTTGCATACCGGCTCAGCGAACCTAAACGCGGCGACATCGTGGTTATCCCCATGCTTGGAACCAAAGGGCAACGCTCGTACCTAAAACGTATTCTAGGGCTACCCGGCGAAACCATTGCCTTTGAATCGGGCGATATCCTGATAAATGGCATATTTTACCCAGAACCCTACCGAACCGAAAGCGATTGGAACAAATCCCCTTTCCTTTTAAAAGAAGATGAATACTATGTAGTAGGGGATAATCGCTCCGTGCCGATTGAACGCCACAAGCAGTTTGTCACTCCAAGAAAACGACTCCAATCCAAGATCCTATTTTGAATAAACGTACCCTTTCTATTTTCGCACTCGCCATCGGCCTCTGCCTTTTCATTGGCTTCACCATCTTTAGGGGTAAAAGCCCGGAAGCCCAGGTTAAAAAGGCCATTGAAGTAGCCGCAGAGATGGTGACCAAAGAAGGGCGTGATAGTCCGATCGCGGCCGCAGCACGAGCTGGCCGCGTCCTCAAGCTCCTCACCGATGACGCAGAAATTTATCCAGGCCATGGCGAAGATGGAGCAACCGGGCGTGATGACGTGCAAAAAGGCCTCATGTACGCCTTCACGAACACGGACTTCATTCGGGTTAAAATCGTCGGCCAAGAGGTCACCATCGACAAGCCGAACCAAGCCACTGTCCTCATGACGGCCCAAGCAAAAGCGGGGAATATTACCGATACCGGTGGAGACTACGGTGAATTCATCGTCAAGCTTCGCCGAGAAAAAGGAGATTGGCTCATCCAACGGGTGGATTTCCAAGAATGATTCTAGCCAAGCGACCGAAGGCTATGCGAGATATCCCTCAATGAGTGCCGTAGAACAACTTGGAGGCGCGATCGACCAGGTAACCGCCCTCCTCCAATGGATGAAAGAGGACGGGGAAACCACGATCCAGTGCAAAGATGCTGCCCGTCTTCGCTCCGAGCTGCGCTATGCCATGGCCCCTCCGTCCGGCACCACCGCACAAATGCCTATTACGCCTTCTTCTCAGGCAACAGGACAGACATCCCAAGGGAACAAAACCCAAGCGATGCCGCAAAAAGCTCCAACCGAGCGCACGCAAGCCATCGAGCTTCCCACAAAACGGACCAAACCCATTGTCCCCCTCTTTCAATCGCGGGCTGCATATCAGGCAAACGAAAAAGAAATCGAAATCATGCTCATTGCAGCGGAAGTGTCTTTCAGTGATGAACGCGGTCGCCTCCTAGATAAAATTTTGGGCGCCATTGGTTTCAAACGATGCTATGACGCCAAACCCATGTCAGAGGTCGAGCCCAACCGAATCAAGCCCGTTGCAGTCTTGAGCCTAGGCGAAGAATCCACCCGTCATATTCTCGGAGATGACCTCAAATTCATTCACCTCGTTGGTATGTGGCAACCGGTGAACAACACACATGTCATGCCCCTATTTGATATGGCCTATATGATTGAGAACAAGAGCGCCAAAGAACGGACCTGGCTGGATTTAAAATGGATGATGAACCACCTCGGGCTCGAGCTGCCGTCAAAACCTTAAAAAGCGAAATTAATCGAATTTCAAAAATAGCTCTTTCGGTAAGTTTTCTGGGCGCCAATCTGGTTTATCGACCGTCCCTCGCAAACGAACCTCCAGCAAAAAGGTGACCGGCGAGGTAACCAAACGAACCAACTCACCAATCAATCCATCCTTTAACAAAGAGGCTTGAACCGCATAGTTCAGATCTTTATCAAAGGTTGTATATCCACGCCCCTTAATGGTCATAAAATCCCCTTTAAGCTCTAACTTTGAAGAGCTTACTCGTTCATCCACGATTTTAAAATCGGCAAACAACTCGGTTTGCGATGCATAGCCGAAGCCTTTGTACACCGTAGAGAGAATTTTTGACAGCCCACCGAGTAGGGCAATCTGGAATAACTTGCCATCTTCAACTCGTATAAAGCCCTTCCCAGTTAAAGATTCGCGCAGTTTATGATTCATGATCCCATTCAGTTCTAAGCGACCGCTGACGACCCCTTCGACCTTTTGATTCGAGCCCTTACGAGATGCCTCCGAGAGGATCCGCTTCAAATCCATCCCTTCTAAAAAAGTGTAACTCGCGAATCGAGCTTCAGCATTTGGCATCAGATTACTAATCATAACCGACCCACTAAAAGCTCCATCATAGATATGTCCGCGCATGTCAAAAAAACTCAATTGCTTCCCCGTATAGTGCCAACGAAAATATATATCATCGGGCATAACAGGTACATAACCACTGTCCTCCAGATAAAAAGCCCCATAGATTGAATGGTTTCGCTCTGGCCCAACATCGATTAAACCCTTGATTTCGAGATGGTTATCTCCGTTAAAGCGAAACGATTGTAGCGCTTGCTCAACCGAGGGTCCACCAATACGAGCAAGAGCTTTGGGCGGCATGGTACTATTGATATCCAGTAGCACGGTCTTGTTCGGAGGAAGAATTACCGTTCCGTAGGCATCGTCTCCATCCCGCTCGATAATGATATTTGTCAGGCTCGTCACCCGATTGGTGAGATCTAGGGTAAGGGACAAACGATCCAGCATGGTGCTATTATACACGACGTTGGTTGCCTTAATCTTGCCGTGCAACCTCGTGCTCCCCGCCACTCCTTCTTGCGCACTAAAGCGTAAATCAATGCTCGGCGGGGCGTCAAAATAATCGATAGCACGAAAAATATGTTCCTGCTTCGGCAACACCCGTGAAAGAAGAACAGGATCAAAATTACACTTCGTCATCGCAGAAAAATATCGCGTCGCGAGATTCACCTGAAAGGCGACCTCAGCCTCACCCTTTCGCCAGTCGTGCCCTACTTCGCTGAGCAAATTTGTGATGATTAATTCATCACCCGACATCTTGATTTGACCACTGATCGCATTCATTTCTACATCACGAAATTGCAGGGCATCAATATTGATATCCGCCACCCAATGTTTTGATGCGTCCGCCAAACTCTGCCTTGGAATCTGAACCTTGGCCTTTATTCTCCCCGGACAAAAAACCCCGAGATCAGACAAATAATCCACCAAGTTTACCGGCAGGAACTGCTCAACTAAGAGGAATGGAGCGTCCATTTCAGCCACCCCTTTAAGCTCACGGGAAACCAAATCAACCGCCCCAGTAAACGAAACCCGATCTGTGTGATGCTCAAGCAGCGACTCACGAATCCATAAGGTTTGGTTTTTCCACTCAGAAACAAACCGAGCCCGATCAAAATTCACCCCCCGAATTCGTGCCGGTGCATCGATGCCACCACGAATCTCAAAACGATTCAAATCAGGCACATCGAGGTTCACATCAAAATGAACATCTAAATGCGGCGACTCGGTGTATCGATACGAACTGATTTCATCGTAAACCGTGGCGACAGACAGGAAGAGATCCTGAACCTTTTTCTTGTTCCTCGCAACCTGATCATCACTCAACGTCGAATTTGGGCTGACCTCATTGGCATCGGAGGACGCAGCTCTATTGCGAATTCGTTTTAAGGCGTCAGAACCACTCACTAAGCCACTAGCACTGACCTTCATCTCAGCAAAATTGAACGAAATAGCTTCTAGTTGGAGTGCATTCTCTAAAATTCCTAGTTCGGCATGAACCTCCTCCAAATGATACACGTTACCCTTGGCGGGAACCAAGCCCCATGAGGCGGCATCAAAGTGAAGTGTACCATCCTGAATTTGAACATGCTCGAAAGGCATTTCAGCGTTCAGCACCTTTTCGAAGGAAAGGCCCACACTGAAGTTACCGGCCAAGAACGGTTCTGAATCACCACGGCGCGTGAGGAGAACATCCTCTCCGATGACCCGTGCATCAGAGCCTATTTTCAAAGAAGTGAATTCAACATCAACCCCCTGCTTTCGCAGCGGTTCCACCATCTTTTGTACCATCCACTTCGGAAGCCCATGCTTATTTTGATACACGTAAACCCCTGCACAAAGCAGAGAGAGCAAAGTAATAATCACCAACATCCAAAGCAACAGACGTCGGAAAACCCGAAAAATCATGGGGCCTTTGGGGTTGAAGCAGGAGCCTTTTCAAACCCCGGCAATTCAGAAGCGGACCGAACTTCAGGCGGCTTCACGGGAGGTGGCTCAGGAGGTGCCCCAGTGTCTGCCATCACAATCGGCTGACTAAGTCTCGACACCTGAGATGAATCGATCTTGAAGACCAAATCTTGGCCTAGAATCATCGCGTAGGTACGACCACCCGCCACCGTGTTACCTAATAAGAGTTGTTTTCGAATCCCCGCTTCTTCCGTCAGACCAAGGGTCAAGGTCATCAATGGAGACGACAAACCATAGGCTTTCAAGTCCGCATCATCAGGATCCTGCTTGATCAATTCAACCGCAGTTAATTTCTGACAGGTCCCCAATAAAGGTCCTAAACCTGCGACCAAAACTTTTTGATTTCCACGTGTTGAGCTCCACTCGCCAACCCCATCCTCACCACGTTCCAACTCGATTAACTCATCCCCAGATTGGCGCGAAAATCGAATGATATCTCCCGTGCCCAAATTCAACACCTGATGCGTCCGGTAGGTCAAAGGATTCAACGATAAGGACGCCATAAGAGCAAAGGGCACTTCAACGAACTCCGCTTCGGCTGGCCGCTCGATCAGCAACCGACCCGCCTTCGCTTTATCATGATGAATTTTGAGGTGGTAATGCTCGACGCCTGCTTCGGAACCATCAACCGGATACTGGAAAACCAGTTCAGTAATCTTGCTGGCCGCTACTTTCGAGCCATCCGCAGGCGCCTTCGGCTCAAGAGGCGTATTCGGAATGAAGCTAAGTACATTCACCGCAAACCAATCGGACAATAAACGACGAATTTTCGCTTCATCTGCTTCCGCCCGCATAGGCTCGGAAATGGACCAGGTTTTTTCATCACTCAATTCAAGCGTAATGACTTCTTCCCCGTTTAGAATCCGAAGCGCCGTAACCAGGTTCGGGTCAATTGGAATTAAGCGTCGATCACGCAAATCATCTACCGGACTTTCTAAATTCTGCTTCAAGCCCTCTGATATGGCAAATACGGTTGGCAACCCATCTAACTTACCGAACAATTGGTCTGAGACATCTTCACGTGACGCGCCTAATTTAAGTCCACCACTTTGGCTTTCCTCACCGGTATACCACGTCACTTCCACCACGGGATCATTTAATCCATAAGCACCCGCCTCAGGGTTATTGGTAATAAATTCCTCAACCCGCACACTTGTCAAACGATCTAACATCGCGGTAAATCGTTCCTGATCTACGGGTGCCTGTACAGGCTGACGCAGCTCCCACACCCCATCTGACTTCCGCTCGAATTGAACGAAGCCGCTTTGACGCTTAATCTCGATGCGGGTTAATTTATCAACCGAGGGGATCCCCAAGGCTCGATCACGCAGATCAACCGCCTTGTCAGGAATGAGCTGCAAGAGATCGGAAGTCACCACAATCACATCTGGGTTTCCGTCTTCCTGCACATACAATTGATTCCCCAGTGGCGTGAGCGAACCAATCCAAAAACTTCGGCGAGGCGAGTTATCGCCACCAACCACAAAACTTGCTGCAGGCCGATCAAGCCCGAAGGTTTTAAGTTTAATCCCTTCACGCTTCTGCTGTTCCTCGGTAATCACACTACCCTTTTCAAGCCGCTCTAATCTGGAAAGAATGCGCTCCAAGGCCGCGCTCCGCGCACGAGCCCCCGCAGGTTCTGCCAGCAACCATTCACCTCCATCGCGCGTACATTCGATCTGCACCCGATTCTTGATAAACATGACATAGTTACAGTCCTGCACATCAATTTGAAAGGCACGCTTTTCCAACTCAGAACGAGTGGACGTCCCATGTTGCTCCATATCCCAAAAGATAAATCCACCAAGTCCGAGCACGCAAATAACCAAAAAGAGGGTGGTTCGATTCATGAACGACGTACTCCCCAAACCGCCATGCCAAAGAGAGCCAAGAGCAGAGGCAAGCCAATAATCACAAGGAAATAGAGGCGCTCCCGCTTGCCTTGCGCCAAGTTCAACTTCACCACATCCATCGTCTTCGGCGCCGCAGCAACTAAATATTCCCGACCCAGCAACCAGTTAACCGAACTCGTAAACAGTTGTTCTGACCCACCTGACAGAGAGTTGTTCGCGGCAAAACCACTGTTGCCAATGACGACCAAGCGCTTAAGCGGATCCACCGCCAAATCAACTTCAGGCTTCACGCCGTATTCCGCAGCAACCCCAAAGGCGACAGGACCTTTTATGTCTCGACCTTCATCAAACACTGCGGGCTTAATCTCGAGATCGGTCTCAGCCCAGCCATCTGCAGCGGACGACACCAAAGGCGTGATCACCACACCCGGCTGATTCGTGGCAAGCCCCTGAATCGAACGAGGACTAAAGAAGTCCGTGGCATACCCGCGCAAAGAATCCGTGATCAAATGATCCCCATATTCCGAAATGGTAATCCGCTGCCGATTAAACGTTTTATCCGACGGAATCACCACATCATTTCCAACTCGGATATTCCATTCGCTCAACAGGTCTTCAATCCCACTTTCATCCGATTCATTCCGAACCGAATCCAATAGGATGAGGGCACGACCACGTGACTCAAAATAGCGTGCGATCTTGTCGATCTCAGTCGGGGCAATCCGCTTTTTAGGACCAGCGATTACCAATACATCGCAATCCTCAGGGATTCCATCCACCCCAATCAACAGACGCTTCACTAGGATGTTATCTTGCTCAAGCCGTTTGCGCAGATTCGAATACCCATACTGCGGCTCAAACGAATCTGGATCGCGCTCATTATGCCCCTGCAAAAAGTAGACCACCGCAGGTTCACGAGTGGTAACTTTAAGCAACGCCGAGGAAAATAAACTTTCCCCATGAAACTCAACCCCGGAACGACCGATCAACCCCTTGATATCTCGTGTATCTAACTGAAGCTTTTTGTTATCTTTGGTCTTCTTCTCAAAAATCTCATCCCGCGCAACCGTGTGCCATTTTCCTTCACAGCTAAAAATGACCTGATTCGCAGTCGGAGGTTCATCCTCACGCCCGAGACTTTCATCGGTTTTGGGAAGATTAACTCGCTTCAATAAATAGCGTTGCTTCAAGTCATTCACCTGAGCGGTATGTCGCACGGGATCCACTCGACTAATCCGAATCCGAGGATTCTTCTCACTATATTTACGCAACGAGTTTTCAACCTGCGGAAAATAGCGATCATTCGCGTCGAACAACATCGTAACATTCACATCTTTATCAATGCGATCCAAGAGCTGTAAACTCTTCGGGCTAAGGTCATACAGTTGCGTCTGACTCCAATCCGCCGAATGATAATACTTAATGGCTAAGTAGTTCACCATAAGCCAAAAAACCATCGCCAAGAGCAGATTGAATGCAGCCCCAAGGCCAAACCCATTCTTCCAGCGACGCGCCTTTTGCGGTCGACTACGCCCGGCCTTCGTTGCCTTTACTGCCATTTGCCACGCTCCAAAAATTTAGTGGTCGCGAACAAAATGAGCGCGCAGGTCGAGATGTAAAAAACGAGGTACTGCGTATGCACCGAACCGCGGGAAAAGTCATTCATATGCAAGTAGCCAGAAAAGGTTCGGGTGAAATCCTGCAACAAGGGTGAATCAGCCATCCACGGTAAAAACCCCGCTAGCATAAAGGCAGCAATAGTGGCAAAGGTCGCCATAGCAGAGACAATTTGATTCTCCGAAAAGGAGGAGAAAAACAATCCAGCAGCGATAAATGTCGCACCGATGACCAACACCCCAAGGTACGCACCCGCTAAAATACCTGGATCAACCAAGCGACCATCCGCGGTAAAGTGATTAATGATCAACACGTAGCTCAAGGTCGGTAACCAAAGTAAAATATAAAAGGTCAACGCGCCAAAAAACTTTGCCAAAACCAACTGCCCAGGTGTAATGGGCGCGGTCATCAAGGTTTCGATAGTACCCGACCGCTTCTCTTCGGCAAACAACCGCATGGTAATGATCGGCACCGTGATCAACAAAGCCATCCAAAAGAACGGAGAAGCGAAAAGTGCCTGCACCACGTCATTCCCCGGCGCACCACGAACCAACTGCTGCACCACAATCGAAAAACTTAGGCCCATCAGGACCAAAAAGATCGCCATGACAATATAAGCCATGGGAGAAAGCAAGTAGGCCTGCACCTCCCGCTTCCAGAGGACAAAGATTTTACTCAAGAATGGCCCCCGCTTCTTTCGAGGTTAATTGCATAAATACTTCTTCGAGCGATTGACGATGTGGCTGCAGCAAACGCATACGCCACTCTGGCTTGCTCCGAACCAAGTTAAATAAATCTTCACGGAGATCAGGGTTCTCCTCTTTTTCGGTGACCGACACGCGCACCCAACCGTAGCGAACCGCAGCATTCACTCGCCCTACCCCTTTGAGCTGTTTGATATCGGAAACAATTTTCTTCACCGGAGCGCCTTTGATTTCCGCAATGATTTGCGGCCGCCCACACAGTTTGTTCTGAACATCATTCAACGACTCATCGGCAATGATTTTCCCCTCGTGAATAATGATAACCTTTTTACAAATCATCTCCACCTCAGACAGAATATGCGTCGACAACAGCACGGTGTGCTTTTTCGATAGCTGCGAAATCATATCTCGCACCTGACGAATCTGATGCGGATCCAAGCCCTGTGTCGGCTCATCCAAAATCAATAAATCCGGTTCATGCACCAGCGCGTCCGCCAAACCGACCCGCTGCCGATAACCTTTGCTGAGCTGGCCAATGATCCGCCGGCCAACATCGTCGACATTGCACTGGGTTTTCACCGCTTTAACCCGCTCCTTTAACCGAACCCCACGCAGGCCTTTCAGCCGCGCCCGGTAGTTCAAATATTCGTCCACCCGCATGTCTTTGTAGAGCGGGCAATTTTCCGGAAGATAGCCGATATTATTCCGCGCTTCCAAAGATTCGGTCATAAGATCGTGCCCCGTCACCTTCACCGTCCCGCGATCAGCGGAAAGGTATCCACACAAAATTCGCATGGTAGTGGACTTCCCCGCCCCATTCGGCCCAAGAAACCCTACGATTTCCCCTTTGTTGACCGAAAAAGAGACATTATTTACCGCAGTTAAACGGGAAAATCGCTTCGTCAGCTGGTTGACTTCAATAATTGCACTCACTGCAGGCAAACCACACTTTTCAAGTCGGAAGAGCAAATCTGAAATGGAAAAATCAAAGCTTCATATCAGTAAAAACATGAAACCGCCGCTAACAAATTGCCTCAAGCCCCATCGAAGAGAAATTCTCCTTCCTGCCATTGACTGGCGGGACCCACATTTTGCGCGCCATTGAATGGCAATTATCGGATTACAATTAAACGCCAAGGAAAACCCTTATCACACGCCCAACAGGCCGTAGAAAAATTGATTGGGCCAAAGTGAGGAATTCGCAGCCGAATCTGCTAAGTCCGACAGGCTCCCTGCAAATGCCGATATCAATGACAAAAAGACCGCGATCCCAAGCACCTCCTACCCCTATCACGGAACTGCTAAAAATACCGTCGGGAGCTTATCCACCCAGCAAAGTAAGCCATCCGAGTTTCAACATAGAACTCGGATCAGGACTGTGCTAGCACCTTAGTTCGTTCGTTCCATCTGACTTCATGCCTAACCCTATTTATTTCAAACGCGCCCCGACTTCTGCTGCAATCGGTATCGGCTTCCTGATCTTTAGCACGATCTTTTTCAGCCCCGCCGCCAACGCGGCGCCAAACATTATCGTTATCTTGGCCGATGACCTTGGCTGGTCCGATATTTCGGTGAATCAAAGCACCTTTTATCGCACCCCAAACCTCGAAAAACTCGCCAGCCAAGGCATGGTTTTCCAACAGGCCTACGCCGCCCCCGAAGGCATCGGAACCCGAGCCGGCATCTTGAGCGGCCAATACGCCGGAGCTCGACACAGTATCTTCTCAACCGACACCGAGCTCAGCCGCAAAAAAACCGCCGACCCTTTTTCAAGCTCCTTTGACCCCGCTGCCAATCCCTTTGAAGCACCCAGCCCATCGGCCAGCCTGATTCCGCCCAAAGGATCCAACATCCTCCCTCACAACATCTCGAGCATCGCCACCGAACTCTCTGGCGCGGGATACCAATGCCTCTTTGTCGGAAAATGGGGACTCAGCGGAGGCCCAACCTTTGACCCGACCGAATACGGATTCCGTCGCGTGGTCGAAATTGGCGACGCCACCCTGCGATCACAGTTCTCACCCTACGGCGCAAACAAACTCCCCGACGGCCCAGTGAACGAATATCTCACCGACCGACTCACCACCGAAGCGGTCCGACTCATGGAAGCCTCACGCGCCCGTGGCCCCTTCTTCCTCATGCTATCCCACTACGGAGTTCACGCCCCCTGGGAAGCCAAGGCTGATAAAGTTGAAGCAGCTCGAAAACGAGTGCAACGTGATTCGCGGCAACAACATCCGGTTTACGCTGCCATGATTGAGAGCCTCGACGAAAGCGTTGGCGCCATCCTGCAGGCCGTCGATCAAATGGGGATTCAAAACAACACCCTCATTTTTTTCCTCTCGGATAACGGCGGAGTAGAGCGCTCGGCCCGCGATGTATTCCGCAACACCCCAGGAAAAGATGGTCTGCAAAACAAAGATCGAGACACCCCCATCACATCAAACTATCCGCTGCGCGGCGAAAAAGGCTCCCTCCTCGAAGGTGGTATTCGAGTTCCATTTATTGCCAGCTGGCCGACAAAGATTCAGCCCAATCAAACCAATGACACTCCGATCTGCTATGCGGATATATACCCCACGATCCGCATGTGCGCCGGAATCACCGCCGAGCTCCCCCACCCCGTCGACGGAGAAAACTTGTGGCCCTTGTTCAACCAAGTCGAAACACGCGACCCAAGCGCCTGGACTCGGGATGCCCTGTTCTGCCATTTCCCAACCGGAAGCATGGGAGCCATGGTTCGCATGGGCGATTGGAAACTCATTCGGAGCTATGGCGCGGGCCCAAAAGGCGGACCGAAATACGAACTCTATCACGTGACCGATGATCCCGGCGAAATTCGAGACCAGTCCGACGCCGAACCAAATCGGGTACGCACCATGTCCGCTCGCCTAAGCAAATGGCTCGGCGAAACCGGCGCAAAACTCCCAAGACGCCGCAGCTATAAACCATAGCCTATAGCACCTCTCCGCCGAAGATATGGTGTTATGCAATGTGTCTGATTCGTGCCTGACACCAACCGCACGAAATTAAGCCGTGGTGGTTAGTTTTAACGGTCCATATCCAGACAGAACCTACAACTCCGAAGGAGTGCAGGCACCATAGCCCCGAGGCTCGCCTCGGGGAAAAGCATAATTAGTCTGACACCTTCAGTTTGAGAAACTCGGAACGAGGCGCAGAACCCGGTCCGTCAAACGCTCTCTCTGACCCGACGGACTCCATCCTTCGGCGGTTGGAAACCGCCGCTCCTTGGCCTTCGGCGATTCCCCCGCAAAATCAAATTCATCAACAGCGCGTCATCATATCCGAAACAAACAACTCCGAAGGAGTGCAGGCACCATAGCCCCGAGGCTCGCCTCGGGGAAACATCACAACGAACAACACCCAAGCTACGAAGTAGCGCAGGCAAGCCAGTTGATCAACAGGGAAATTAGTCTGACACCTTCAGCTTGAGAAACTCGGAACGAGGCGCAGAACCCGGTCCGTCAAACGCTCTCTCTGACCCGACGGACTCCATCCGTCGGCGGTTGGAAACCGCCGCTCCTTGGCCTTCGGCGATTCCCCGCAAAATCGAATTCATCAACAGCGCGTCATCATATCCGAAACAAACAACTCCGAAGGAGTGTAGGCACCATAGCCCCGAGGCTCGCCTCGGGGAACCATCACAACGATCAACACCCAAGCTACGAAGTAGCGCAGGCAGGCCATTTGTTAGAAGCGGTGCCAGCTAAACCCGAATCTTAACCCCTGCCATTCAATGGCAACCCCCAACAAGGCCCGTGCCACTCAATGGCAATGAACCGGAAATCGATTTCGACGGGGAGGATAATTAGTCTGACACCAATGGCGCTTAGATAAGCCATCATCGTATATTTTTGCGTCATGTTATATCGTGGGAATCCGCCCCAAAGTGGGCGGGATATTGTAGCCCGTGTACAAGGCCGCGAAGCGGCCGCAGCGCCGGGTTACGTGCAGGCCAAGATGGCAACGAGGGGCAGGCGCTATATTGGAAGAGAACTCGAAGCGAGGCGCAGGACGTTGCCCCGCGGAGGTCGCATCCTGTTATCCTCGAATCCATTAAAACGGGACCTCAAGTGCCATTGCAGTCTGGCACCTTCGGCTTGCACATTCTCTCTGACCCGACGGACTCCATCCGTCGGCGGTTGGAAACCGCCGCTCCTTGGGCCACCGACATCGATGGGCCCAAAAGGGTAATCCCTGGCGTCCCCTTGAGATGGCTCAGTAAATTGGCTAACTGGGCCGGTTCTCCGATCATACCTTTTCCAGCAATGAGATGGGTTTCGGGAATATGTAAAATAACATCCGGACGAGACGTGAGCGCCTGCGGAAGGGGCAAATCCAACGCCACTTTATGGCCAAATCTTGCACCAGCGATCCCTAAAATTAGAACAGCGACTCCGATTCCACATCGGATAAAAACGTGCTTAAAACCCTCCATAGTCATACGACCAAAACTACCCACGTGGGGACGGAATCGAAAGGAAAAAGACGGGGTCTCAAAAAAAATCCCTTGAGCAGTTCCTCTGCCAAACCCATCTAGTGAAAAAAAGCCGCAGAACAGACTGCGGCTTTTCGATGAAGAAACGGATTATACCAGCTTACTTCGCATGTGCCTTCTCTAAAGCGGAGGCAGCGCGCTTGGCGGCGGCTTCGGCTTCGTCTAGGGCCTTTCGGGCTTTGGAAATCGCTTGAAGTGCATCCTGCAGTTCTTTGGCAAGGGCGTCGTGGGAATGTCCGGTGTCCGCCTTCGTGTTACTCGCTTTGCCCGGTTTCTTACCGGCTTGCGCCTTTCTGCCTGGCGTATCCTCATCCGCCTTGTTGGCTGAATCCGCTTTCGCGATCCCAGCTACGTCACTTGGCTTGCCTGCGGCGGGCTTCTTGGAATCGGCCTTATCGATCTTGGCAACTTCTGACTTATGCCCCTTTAGAAGCTTGCTGTAATCGACTTCAGCCAAAACTTCTAACACGACATCAGACGGAATCGCGAAGGTCTTGATGCGGCCGGCGCGAGCGATATTGATCCCAAGAACTTCACCCGCGAGGCTAACAACAGGCCCTCCGATTTCTTGTGGGCGGATCGGGATGTCGTGCTGGAAAATACTGAGGAAACCGCTGTTCACGCGACTGATGTCACCCCCCATGAGGTTCATGCGGTTAAAGCGCGAGTTGGCGGCCCGAGGCATGTCAGGTCGTTGTGCCAATTCGATGTTGAACTTGAGCATGTCGTCCCCGCGTTTCACGTCGAGTTTAAGCTTTTGCTTGGGCTTCATGGCGCCAACTTTTTGGATGAACGTATCAACTTCGGTGACCGCTTTGCCGTTTAGTTTGGTAATCAGGTCACTGGCGAGGATGCCTGCTTTTTTCGCGGGGAGATCATCAATGACGCCATTGACGAGGACCCCGCCCTCCCCCTGTCCGACTTGGACCCCGAGGAAGCCTTTGTTTTTATTTGAAAGGGTTCGGGTTGAAACGCTGAGCAGGCCGATGCCGATTGGGTTATCATCTTCGATGCCAGGCATGGTGACGAAGGTACCGACCGGTGGCTGCTTTTGGGTGGACCACTGCACAGCAGGCAAGCCCTTCGCGTCTACATGCAAGAGGGCCAAGTCATGGTCTTCCCAATTGGAAACCAGTTTGGCTTTATGCATTTTGCCGTCGATGCGGCAGGATGTTGGCCCGTCACCGATTTCGCTATGCTTGGTGAGAATGAAGCCGCGGGGGTCAACAATGGTTCCGAAGCACACCAAGCTCTTGTTGGAAAACACAGCCACGGTGCTACTGACGACATCTACGATGGCGGGTTTGTGCCCTGCCAAAAGCCCGTCAATTTGAGCCGAGAGCCGTTTAATATCCTCCTCGCTAAAACGCGGGCCCATGCGCATGCCCGGGATCGGCATCCCAGGGATCTGCATGCCAGCGATATTATCGCGGAACATTTCGACGAGCTCTTGCGGGGTCATGGCATCCGCTTCTTTCTGGTCGAGGCCAGAATCGATCATGAGCTGGCGGAGCCCTTCTGGGGTCATGCGAATGGTATCGTTTTCTAAGCGCTCTTGGAGAAGCTTACTCATTTTTTCTTTATCGAGTCCGCTTTCGGGTTTTGCTTGAGCAAAGACCGTCGAAGAGCAGAGCAAAAAGGCGAAGAGACAATAGGTAAATCGTTTCATAAATTTTTCCGTTTTGAGATGAGCAGACTTACGGGCGTGTTCCGAGGACGGCGTCTTTTTTCATCGCCTTGCCAGACCGTTTAAATTCGAAGGAGAGTGTATCTCCGGGCGAAGTGCCTTTGAGGGCGGCGCGAATATCTTCAATCGAACTCACTTTTTTGCCAGCGATCTTTTGGATGAGGTCGCCCTTTTTGAAGCCAGCTTTGGCTCCACCGGTATCGGGCAGAACTTCGCCAACTTCAACCGAGCCATCTTCTTCTTCAAAGATGATTCCAAGGAAGGGACGACCTTCAGAGGCCTTGGCTTTTGCCTTGGCTTCAGGCGCGTCGGCCTTTTTATCTTTGGCTGAGTCGGCCTTGGCTTTTGACGCATCCGCTTTTGCCTTAGAGGCATCCGGCTTGGCTTTTGAAGAGTTGTTATTTTTCTTCGGCATTTCTTTTTCCAGCTCTGGACGGTTCGGGCGTTCGGCTGGATTAGCCGGTTTGGCAGTAGCTTTATCTGCCTCGGTACGTGCGAGCAGTTTCACATCCTTTTTGATGGTTTTCCCATCCCGTTGGAACTCAGCTTTCAGCGTGTCGCCTACGGAGGCGGAGCCGAGGAGTGCGCGAACCTCGTCGAGTTCTGAAACAGATTGCCCATTCATCTTGGTAATGCGATCGCCGACTTTCATGCCGGCTTTGGCGGCAGAGGAACCGTCGACGACGCGAGTGACCACGAGCGAATCCGCGTTTTCTTGCAAGACGACCCCAAGGAACGGCTTGGCTTTAGTGGGTGCCGCTTTGTCAGATTTCGGGTCGGGCTTGGCTTCTGGCTTTTTAGCTTCGGGCTTTTTCGGAGCCGGCTTCTTGGCTTCCGGCTTCTTAGGAGCAGGCTTCGCGTCGGGCTTTTTCGGAGCCGGCTTCTTGGCTTCCGGCTTCTTAGGAGCAGGCTTCGCGTCGGGCTTCTTCGCTTCTTTCTTAGGCGTAGGCTTGGATTCGTCTGCATCGCTAGGTGCTTTGTCAGCCCCTGGACGGGCTTGCAAGGTGATATCGGTTTTCACGGCTTTGCCGCCGCGAAGGTATTCCGCTTTGACCACATCGCCTACGGAAGCGGATTTCAAAATCTCACGAACCTGATCAAGTTTCGAAACAGGCTTGCCGTGTAGTTTTGCAAGGCGGTCACCAACTTTAAGCCCTGCTTTGGCAGCTGAAGCGCCTTCGACCACACGACCGACTTCGAGGGCGTTGCCGTTTTCTTCGAGGACAAGCCCGAGGAATGGCTTAGCACCAGCGGGAGCGGCTTTATCGGATTTCGGATCCGCCTTGTTCGCGTCTGGCTTCTTAGGCGCAGGCTTAGCGTCTGGTTTTTTCGGCGCAGGCTTGGCCTCTGGCTCCTTTGGCGCAGGTTTCGGTTCAGCCGATGCTTTTGCGAAAAGTTTAATGTCTTTCTTCAAGCTTTTGCCATCGCGTTTTAATTCCGCCTTCAGAATGTCGCCAATCTTTTTGGACTTCAAGACCGCACGAACATCGTCGAGATCGGCCACGGCTTTGCCATCGAGTTTAATGACTTCATCGCCGACTTTGAGGCCGGCTTTGGCGGCGCTTGAGTCAGGAAGAACCTTAGAAATGCTTAGGCCGTCATCGGTTTCGTCGAGCACGACACCAATGAAAGGACGCGCGGCAGGAGCAGGTTTTGCATCGCCATCTTCAGCTTTATCGGCGCCGTCTTTCCCTTTGTCAGTACCGTCTTTCCCTTTATCAGTGCCGTCTTGACCCTCATCAGCGCCGTCTTTCCCTTTGTCAGCACCGTCCTTGCCTTCGTCAGCACCGTCTTGACCCTCATCAGCTCCGTCCTTGCCCTCGTCAGCTCCGTCCTTGCCCTCGTCATCCTTGCCCTCAGGTTTTACCGGAGGAGTCTTACCGTCTTTACCATATAGGTCGCTACGCTTTTTCAAAACGAGTTTGGTTTTCACCGCTTTGCCTTTGCGTTCGACTTCAAACGCCACGGTGTCACCGGCTTTGTAATCGGCGATTTTACTGTAAAAGTCCTGCTTGGAACCAATGGCTTTCCCGTCGATTTTCGTAATCTTATCGCCAGCTTTCAGCCCCGCTTCATCCGCAGGTGTGCCCTTGAAAATTTCGGCAAGCACAGCGTCTTCGCCTTCTTGCTCGAAACGGACGCCGATCACAGGTTGCTCGGATTCAGCTACCGGCATGGTCTTCTTACCGCCCCAGCGATCGCCGTCGAGCAGGCGAGCCCAATTCTTTTGGGCAATCCCGACCGGAGCATGATTGTTTTGAGAATAATTATCACCGATGGAGCTATGGATCCCGACTACTTTGCCATCGAGATCAAACAAGGGCCCACCTGAATCGCCACCGATCAACACGCAGTCGGTCATGATGTATTTGGCTTTGGCGTCGTTGTAGGCGCGGCCGATGCGAGCTGGAGGCGGACGATTGATGTCGAATCCGCCGGCATGCCCTAGAGCAACAAAGATTTCTGTAACGTCGGTGTCATCGCTGTTTCCCACTTCGACAAAGGGATACTCTCCTTCGTCGGTGATTTGCGCCATGGCGATGTCGCGGGCGTAATCACATCCAAGCGCTTTGGCTTTGGCGCGTTTGCCATCTGGAAAGATCACCACGAGATCGGTTGATTCACCGATAACATGCGCCGCGGTCAACATGAGGCCGTCTTTGCTGACGATTACAGCGCTACCGGAGCCACCTTGAGTACGCGAGAGAATGCATACCGTGGCAGGAGTGGCATCGCGGACAATCTTTTGTACCTTCTTCTCCATCGCCACCATGTCTTTATGGCTGTAATCGTACTGACTGAACACAGGGAAGGTCATGCCGCAAAGGAGTGCGATGCAGCACAAGGACTTGAGAGCTGGGCGAAACGCAAGAGCAACGCGACGACCAAGAGCATTGGCTGTAAGAGAGGGGGTTCGATTCATACGATTTCTTTCGTGATGTGAAGGGCTGTACCTATCAAAATGTCGTCACCGAACTAAGGAATTTTTCAACTAATTCGAATTATCTCCATCGGTCGTCCCCAAAACACAAGAAGATGCACCATTATTGTATTTTTGTACCCTTTCAGACGAAATTGGGGTACGCCCAAGCGTATTTTACCGAAACCAATACATCGCCTCGCCCCCATCATGCCAACTTTTGAACATATTCGCCATAAATCGCCTAGTGAGTTAAAAGAGCCGCGCCCCCTTCTGGTCGCTTGCGCGGCCATGAAAAGCAACGTGAACGTATCCACCATTATCCGCACCGCGGGTTGCTGCGGGGTCGCCGAAGTCGTGGTTACAGGGAACCCGAAGATTGACCCAAAAATCGCACGGGCGGGTTTAGACGAAGTCACCATCACGGCAAAACGCAGTTTACCCCCCGTGTTAAAACGCCTAAAAAAGGAAGGCTATGTCCTAGTCGGGCTCGAACAGACCACGAATTCGACCTGCCTGCATGACTATTCCTTCCCGAAGAAATGCGTCATTGTCATCGGTTCTGAACGCGAGGGGCTAAGTCAGGACGCGCTGGACCAACTCGATGCGGTGGTGGAAATTCCGGTCTGGGGCATGCCGCATAGTTATAATGTGGCCACCGCGACCAGCATGTGTTTGTACGAATATTGCCGGCAGCATCCGGAAGGGTAAAAAGCTAAACGCGACCTAACTCTGCCAAGATTTCCTCCACTCAAGACATCCAATCTGCATGAAACTAATCTCACCTCATTTTCGACCGCGCCTTATTCGCTCGAGCGCCCTGTTCTTTTTTGCCCTTTCAATCGGAGCCTCGGCTGTGGAGTTTCATGTAGCACCAACCGGATCAGACGACGCCGAAGGGACAGAAGCCAAGCCCTTTAAAAGTTTGAATCGTGCCACCCAAGCGCTTGCCACGGCTTCTGAAGCGAAAGATGGCGGGCATACGATTTGGTTGCATGAGGGCGACTACTACCTGAGCGAGACCTGGAACATTGGGTCGGACGCCTCGGGCAAGCCAGGGAAAACCAATCACTACAAAGCGGTGAGCGGAAAGCAGGTTCGCGTGAGCGGGGCGAAAGCGATCACACAGTGGACCCGCGATGGTGATTCCGAACGTTGGACCAGCGTGGTACCAGAGGTCGCAGCCGGCGACTGGTATTTTCGACAACTCTTCTGCAACTCGGGCGAGCTAGTGCTACAGCGCTCTCGGATTCCCGATACTGGATGGCTACGTGGCCAAAAAGGGTCGCATGTGAAGGACGAGATCACCCGAAATGTGGCGGGGAAAGAAGCGGAGGATTGGCGCAAAGACCGGCTGGATGTCTACCTTACCATGGGGATCCGCGAAGAAGACGAAGGGTTGATCGCAAACTGGGAAGACATCAAAAACGGCGAACTTCTCATGATCGCGAGTTGGGATGCATCTTGGCATACGCTGCGGGACTACAATCCCGACACGAAGGATTTACGGCTGAGTACCCCCGGGCGTTATCCCGTGAACCATTGGCATTATAGCATCAACAAGTTGGGTGCTCCGGTGCGCATCGAAAACGTAAAGGCCGGCATCACCCAAGCAGGCGAATGGTGCCTCGACGCCAAAACTGGCACCCTCACCTTGCTGGGTAAACCGGGCTTCGACCCGAACAAAGCCGAGATTGTTGCCCCTTATCTTGAAACGATATTAGCCATCTCTGGATCTAACCACAAAGAACCCGTTTCGCATCTTCAATTTTCAGGCATTACCTTCTCGCATAACGTCTATCGCATGGGTGTGTACGACCGGCATCAAACGGATTGGCCGGAGCGGATGCGGAAGATTGACCCAACCTTCCCGACCACATTTATGCCCGGCTACACGGATGCACAAGCTACGCCAAAAGCCGGAAGCGCGATCACGCTTGACCATGCCCAGTCCATCATTTTTGACCAATGCAGCTTCGTCGACATTGGAAACTGGGGGATCCATTTTCGTCGGGATGTGCATGCGAGTGAGGTTCGCCGCTCCAACTTTAAACGACTTGGTGCGGGGGCGTTTATGATCGATCCCATGACCACAGGGATTCCGCTTGAAGAATTCTCATCCCTGAACCGCCTAAGCGACTCGACCATCGACACCTGCTGCGTGGTACATCCGGCTGCGGTGGCAGTGCGAATCGCAAATGCGCGCGAAAACACGATTGAACACAATGAAATATCGAACCTGGGTTACTCGGCCATCAGCGTGGGCTGGAATTGGAGTACGACTCCGAACCAATGTTATGGCAATCACATCATTGGAAATGATATCCATCACATCACCCAAGTCATGAGCGATGGCGCAGGGTTTTACTCGCTCGGATTACTCGGGGGAACCGTGGTGAAAGGCAACTACATTCATGATGTGATCCGGTCAGAATCCGCCGTCGGCGCGAGCAATATTGGCATGCTCATGGACCAGTACAGCCAAGGGATTCACTTTGATCAAAATGTGATTCGCCGGGTGCAATCATACCGCCCAGAAGACAAGCGGCACAATGAAAGCCATCGCCACTTCCGGAACCAAGCCGCGCAACATAGCTGGGGCGAAAACGATTTTGAGCACGATGACTCTCCGGTGAAGTTAACCGAAACGGTAAAACAGGCTGGCCCTCGATAATCGTATATTTTTTCTAAGTTAGGTATATGAATCACGACGCATCAAAAATATTTTCCATTGCGGCCTAATCTGTCGCCATTGTCAGACACCAATGGCACTTAGATAAGCGGTCGAGCCTAATTTCTGCGTCATTTTACATCGTGGGAATCCGCCCCAAGGGGGTGGGATATGGTAGCCCGTGTGCAATGCCGCGAAACGGCCGCAGCGCCGGGTTCAGTGCCGGCGTTAGAAGCAACGAGGGGTAATCGTTATATTGTGAGTGAACCCGAACCGAGGCGCAGAACTTAGCCCCGCGCAGTTTATATCCTGTAATGAGCGAAATCCACTAAAACGAAGGTCCCAAAATTATCAGGAATCGCTTTTCATCCGGTTGGGTGTCGCCGCTACGCGGCTTAGAGGAGGAATCCGCCGGGACCACGGCCTCCTCACTCCGTTCGTCAACCATGGCTATCAATGGGTCAGCGCTACGCGCCTTTAGTCGTAGGGATTTCATTCGTTTGTGATACAAATCGGCTTTTCTAAACGCCATGATCTTGGTAGTTATCCCAGTTCTAATGACGTGGAAAAAGTCCCAGCAGGGACGGCAGAAAGTAGCGCGGGATGAAGCGAAGCGGAACCCCGGGTTAGGTAGAGGCAAACGATACAACGAGGGGTGTACCCTTGCCTTTCAAGGGACTCGATTCGAGGCGCAGGACCACGCCATATAAGAGCACTTAAGAAGCTTTTCTATTGAGATCCGGTGGCTCCCTCGTGCTCACAGGATCAGGTATTTAGTTTTTAACCGCGGCGATGACGGAAACTTCCACGAGAAGTTCAGGTCTTGCCATATGCGCTTCTACGCAAGCTCTTGCAGGGGCGTGACCCTCTGGGACCCAGCTGTCCCAGACCTCATTCATGGCCGCGAAATCTTTCATATCGCGGATATAAATGGTGGCCGAAAGGAGATGTTCGCGGTCTGATCCGGCTTCCAACAACAGGTCATCCACCTTCTCTAACATGGATGCGGTTTGCTCGCGAATATGAGGTTCTTTAGTAGTGTCTTTGCAGACTTGGCCACAGAGATAGATGGTATCGTTATGAATGACGATACGGCTCATACGGGATTTGGTTTGCTGGCGTTCGATCATGTGATGTAGGTTCCGAGAAGATTAGTCAGTCGAGTGACGATGCATAATCATGGGCCGCCTCTCAAATCCTTTTCGAGGTTGATTTCCGAAATGACCCTCGCGGCTCAAGCGTAAAGCCACGGCTATAACGGCATTCAATTTAATCAAACGGGATCGCTCGAAGCTGATCGATATGTGGGCTTGCAAAAAAGTCTTCGCCGGTAAAGCCGACCTCGTGCTAGCCGAGGTCGTCTGCCAGATTAAAAACAATATTGGGGCGTTCCGAGGCCTGAATAGCATGGACCCAAAGAAAGCCAACCCAACAGTGAAAGGTGAAAAGAGAACCCGGTCGCAGCAGAGAAAATGGTCGCATAGGTCAGTTGAAGGTCGATTATGGTTAACGTGAGAAGGGGGTTTCGCGCACCTGACGCGTATCCCTTTATCCGCGAACCGTTATCCGCGAACAGCTGACTGAATATCCAACGGAAAGAAGTTGTGTTCACCCTCCACCCAGTTTTCAATCCTCAGCACATGACTATTTTTACCAAAATCATAAATGGCGATATTCCCTGTGCAAAAATCGCTGAAGACGAGACCTACTTCTGCTTTCTCGACATTCGCCCGATCCATCAAGGCCATGCCTTGGTGATTCCAAAGGTAGAAACCGACCGGCTCTTTGAGCTTGAAGACGACATTCTTGCCGGCCTCTTAACCTTCGCAAAACCAATCGCGCTCGCGATCGAAAAGGTTATCCCCTGCAATCGAGTCGGCGTAATGGTTGCTGGCTTAGAAGTCCCTCACGCGCACGTGCACTTGGTGCCGATTAGTAACGTTGGGGATTTAAGCTTTGCCAATGCGGCAGCCGCTGACCCAGCCAGCCTCGGGCCGCTAGCTGAAAAAATTCGCGCCGAACTCGATGCCGCATCCACGAACTGAAAAACTTAATCGGGGTAAACGAGATAAAATTCGTGGTGCCCGGTAATCGGCCAAAGCACCAAAAAGTGATGCACCATATCACTGAGAAACAGCCCTACCCCGAAGACGAAAACCAACTTTGCCCAACTTCGATTCCGCAACAAACTCCACGCGAGCAGCATCATCAACAAGCCGATGTAGCCGTGATGCACCCGAAGGCCAAAGGTCAACACCCCGACCGTAGACGCGGTATCGCGCGTACTTTCGAGCTTCAAACCAAAGCGCATAAACAAGGTGATGGCTTCAAAAACAATGCCAACGGCAACGCCCCAAATCAACAACACGGGCCAAGTGAGCTGACGCATCATCGCTTGCAATGGATGGGTGGCTTTAAAAAGATTCAGCATAGCTACGCGAGAACAGCCCAATACCTCCAGTGATGCAAGAGGAAGATGTAACAGGGAACGGGGTAAAAATTAATCGCAGGGCGACTGTTGACAATCAGGATTTGTTGAATTACCTCGCCTGACCGCATGTTGCGGGAAGTTCTTCTGTGTTCGGCGCGCGCGAGGTTCATATACGCGCCGATAAGAAGAAATACCATGAATCAGGAAAATTCTGATGGTCCACGGCGTAATCGCCGTCGACGTAACAATCGTTCAGGAAACCGCTCATCTGGAGGTTCCGGTGGCTCAGGCCGCGGAGATCGCGGGAGCAATCGCCCTCCCCAACGCGTACACCGCGAGTTACCCACTGAGATCGATCCCAATAAGCCAGCTCCAGCTGGTTCTTTCGCCCAACTCATGCCCGCACTCCAGTGCGCGCTACAAAATAGCGGCTATGTCACCCCGACCCCAGTTCAGGAACAAGCCATCCCCATTTTGCTCAACGGCGAAGACCTTTTGGCCACGGCGCAAACCGGTACCGGGAAAACCGCAGCCTTCACCCTGCCTATGCTGCAACGCATGCATGAACGCGGCGGCAAAGCAGGATCAAAACGCCCACGCGCTCTGATCCTTGCTCCTACCCGTGAGCTCGCGGCGCAGATTGGCGACAGCGTAGAAACCTACGGCAGCCACCTTAATTTATCGCACACCGTTATCTTCGGTGGCGTCGGACAAAACCCTCAAGTACGTGCACTGAACTCGGGCATCGATGTTCTCATCGCAACCCCTGGACGTCTGCTCGACCTGATGAACCAAGGCCACATCGATCTGAGTGAAGTCACCTTCTTCATTCTCGACGAAGTGGACCGCATGCTCGACATGGGGTTCATCCCAGACATTCGCAAAGTCTTGTCGAAGTTGCCACGCGACCGACAGTCTCTCTTCTTCTCCGCCACCATGGTGAAGACAGTAGAAGATCTCGCGCTAAGCATGACCAGCAATCCACAACGCATTGCCATCGATCCCGGCACCCCTGCGGTCGAACGCATCACCCAGCATCTGTACTTCGTGGACAAGGCCGACAAACTGAACCTTTTGGTAAACCTTGTCAGCCAAGTCGAAGGAAACGGCAAAGTAGTGATCTTCACTCGCATGAAGCACCAAGCAAATAAGGTGTCGGAAAAGCTCGAGAAGAATCAAATTACGGCCGCCGCGATTCATGGCAACAAAAGTCAAGGCGCTCGTACTCGCGCTATGGACGGTTTCCGCAGCGGGAAGATCCGCTGCTTAGTTGCTACCGACATTGCCGCTCGTGGCATCGACGTCGACAACGTAACCACCGTGATCAACTTCGACCTCCCAATGGAAAGCGAAACCTATGTTCACCGGATTGGCCGTACGGCTCGTGCCGGTGCAGAAGGCGATGCGATTTCATTCTGCAGTGAAGAAGAACGTGGTCTCCTCTACGACGTTGAGAAACTCATTGGTTTCCAAATTGATGTGGTCGAAGACCATAGCTATCACTGCGAACGCGCCCGCAAAGCACCCCGCAGCAATCGCCCCCAACAAGGCGGTGGCGGACGTCGCGGTGGTGGCGGAGGTGGACGTCGCGGTGGTGGCGGTGGTGGACGTCGTCCCAAGTCTCCAAAAGGTTCGGTCAAAAGCAGCTCGACCCGCAATAGTCGCGGCGGCGGATCCGGTCGCGGTGGAAGCGGCGGACGCAGTGGCACACGCGGCCGCTAGCTAACGAGCGAAACTCAAAGCGCCTTGTGAACGAATGTTCGCAAAGGCGCTTTTTTTTGGCCCAACGTTTGTGATGGAGGATAGCGAAGCAATCACAGATGCTTTTCTTCCTTTGAGTGTCACTGCGATGCGGCGTTGAAAAATGCGCACCCATTCTAATGGTCTCTTACCGTTTCCGCAAAGCATGGCTATCGATGCATTAGCGCTAGTGGTTGCACTCAGAATTAATTTTTTTCTATAGTAAAAAATGGTGTATCTGATGGGGCAAAATCGTTTTTAGAAAAATTATAAGAAGAATTCCCGGTTGTAATAAAATAATTCTCTCTGTCAGCTTCAGAAACCCCTATTGGATAAACTATTTCGGGATTAGCGCCAGTGCTGTTACAACAAACTGGATCTTCAAGGCTTGAAATATGCTCAACCACAGGAACACTACCTGCTTCAAACGAAGCGACACTTGCGTATCCTCTCACTGCAAATGAAGAAGTATTGAAAAATAATAAATTATTCCATACTACATTTATATTTAAATCATTTGAACTTAAATCAATATTTTGAAATTTCATATCAGGATCAAGGTCAATGCATTCAAATTTAACTCTTGAAGCAAATTGTGAGACGATCTGAGGGAACCCAGAAATCTCTGTCAGCTTTTCTAAAGGGTTGTAGACAGTGTCTCCTGCCAATTGGAAGGACCCACCATCGGTTATTTCTCCATTCAAAGTATCTGTGTTATTTGAAGATAAAAGTATATAATCCGTATTAGAGTTTAAGGTGTCGAATAATAGTAATGGTTTTAGTCTAAAATATTTTTCTTTAGGTATTAAAATTTGTTTATTTCCCAGATAATCAGATAGATTTAAATCGAGTTGCCAAATCCTGGTATCAGTGCCATCGCTTAAAACCTGTATGTCCCCGGTATCAGTTATGTTAAAATTTTCTAGAGGGATATCAACACTGTAAGAAAAAGGAAACCCAACCTGTTGAATTGAGTTTGTTCTTAAACCTTCCTCTGTATTTCCAATTGTGAATTCTAAATTTATTTTTTTTATTTCATTTGTTGGAATTAATATTAGAGACCTATTTAAGTTGTCTGTTAGAACAAACTTAAAACTATACTCTTTAAGGGTCATGTTCTCAGGAGCTTTATAATATTCATAAGTTCCAGAATTTGATTTAAGAGGATTTTGATCTGAGTAATCTGCTCTATTTAAAGGAAATCCATTGTTATTATCAAGAACAGTCAAATTATCAAAAACAATAGCACTTCCTGGTGTAGTCGCCTCTCCTCTTTGTGGGCTAAAAACTGAACAGCAACTAGCTAGTACAATAATAGCAGGGTTAATACTATGTTTAGTGTAAAAACTAATTTGACCTAATAATGACAGATTTTTAATATTCATACTGCCAAATATCATTAAATAATTAGGATTTTGCAAAGAAATTCCAATACAATAAGATATACTGTATAAAATATTAAGTACGGGGGAGCAACAATCGAAAAGCCAGAGAGTACAGTCACTTTTTCTTTTGGACACGGGCCTTTAGTTGAGTGAGCTTTGCTCACCTCCCAACCCTACTCTACTGCAAATGGTACCTTACCAACAGGTAAGTTTATCAAATCTCGTTGAGGGCCTAAAAACACCCGAAACTTCAGGATTCTGCCTACTCAAGCATCTACCGCATCAATTTGCACCAAATACTACTTTGCATTACAAAGCTATTTGCCTATACTGCATGTATGCTAGCGAAACCAAAAGATCTCCACACCTCTATCTGCCTGATCACTGGGGCGATTTTCGTCGACATTCTATTCTGGCAACAGGGAATGGGGTTGAACACAATCTGCGTCGTGGCGGTCCTATTTTGCATGGCGCTCTTTTTCCATAAAAGCAAAAATCGACCGTCTGCGGGCCGCGCATCGAACCTCCAACTCGGCTCCTTTTCTAAAGCCAGCATTGGCAGTCTCGTTGGTTGGTCTGTGGCGGCCGTGGCCTGTGTTTGGTCCAACTCAGCTTTGGCGGTTTTTCTCTTTTGGGCATCCAGCTTTCTCTTCGTGGGCTTCTTCCACGCCGACCGGCTTTCCGATTCCTTTACGGGGCTCCTCAACGGCCTCCTTATCTTTTTTTCGGTGCCAATTAAATGGGTGAAAACCCTGTCGACCCACCTGCTCGGCGTTGACGCACATGGCGAGCAAGCGACGAGCTCGGGAAAACGAATTCGGTATGCGTCACGACTCTGCCTAGGACCAGCCGGCATCTTTATTTTCTTTTTTGTCCTCTACCTCATCGCTTCCCCCGACTTCCGTCACGCCACGGCAAAGGCTTTGGATCAGATGGGACAAGTATTCCGCCTCGGGATTGCTGAGATTAATCCTGCGCGAATTGGGGTATGGATTCTAGGCCTCCTCGCCTGCTCGACCGTCCTCTTTCGCCCCATCCTTAACACCATTGCCAGCTGGGAAGATCATCGCTCGCCAAAACTAAAGCGGAATCGAAAACGGAGCAACCTGATCTGGCGACTTAGGAAAAGCTCCCTCACCTTCCTGGACTTAAAAGACGAGTTTCGCAAAGGCATGTTGAGCATCGTTTCGCTCAATCTATTGCTCGGAGTGGTCTTGGTCTTAGAATTCCGATCTCACACAGGACTGGCCGCCCACACACGAACGGCCCAGGAGCTCAGCGAGTTTGTGCATCAAGGAACCTACATCCTCATCCTCAGCATTCTTCTCGCCATGGGAATCCTCGCTTTCACCTTCAGAGCCAACCTCAATTTTTACCCCAAAACAAAACGCCTTCGTATTGCGGCCAGCGTGTGGATCGGCCTAAACTCGCTCCTCGCACTCAGTGTTGTGGCTCGAAACGTCGAATACATTCAAGCCTATGGGCTCGCGTTTAAACGAGTCGGGGTCATGATTTTTCTCTGGCTGACGTTTATTGGGCTCTGCACCGTAGCGATCAAAGTGTGGAAATCAAAAAGCATCTTCTTTCTCCTGCGTAGCAATGGCTGGTCACTCTACGTCACCTTGCTCATGGCGAGCTTTGTCAATTGGTCCCTCTTCATCACCCAATACAATTTGACGGCACAAACCGGCAAGGTCGACTTAGATTTTCTTGTGCATGACATGTCGGCACAGAACACGCCGCTCTTGCTAGCCGTGCCTGATCTGTTCGAGAAAGAACCCGGCCTGGCATTCGCACTAGAACGAAAACAACGTCGCTACCTCACAAAACTTGAGTCCCGAAGCTGGCCTTCCTGGAATCGGATCGACGCCCAGTTTTCCTCCCGAACAAACCCAAAGCGGGAAGCTATTTCCTATGTAAAATAACCGGCTACCGAATCCGCCATTGAGTGGGAAGGTCCGAAGGGTTGTTTGCAAAGAATATTCAACCGTTGCCTCGACCTTTCAGGCCTTGCCTTTTATTGGATTCAAAACCCAGGCCTTCGACCTGGGCTATAATAAATCGACCCTTCGGGCCTGGGCTCATGGAAATTTAAATACGATATCTCAGATTGATGGCAGGCTGAACCGTTTGATGTGAATGATTACACAGTGCCTTCACCCACCCCATTAAGAGGTACACGGAATCCTTATAGAGCATGTTTTAAGCGAGATGGTATCCACTGTGGGGCTGCATCAGAACGAACCTGCAAGAAAGTTTTTCGATTCAGCGGTGCCCCAATCGCCTGAAAGGCGAAAACAACGTAGCGATGGGCAACGCCCATCGGTCCGAATTGATGGACACGCCAAGTCTGAAAGACTTGCACAAGTTACAGAGGGTTTGCATGAGCTGCAGAGGGTTTGCCTAAGCTGCAGAGCGTTTGTGGAAGCCTTTCAGGCTTCAAGGGCTGGAGCAATTACCGATGGGCGCTGCCCATCGCTACGCTCTGCAAGCCTTTCAGGCTTGGAATTAACTGCGTACAGGACAGCGGCCTATTTGGCGGAGACATCGTAGCAGTGCAGAATCTCTTGATCGCGCAAGTAAAGCTTGCCGTTAACGATGACGGGGTGAACCCAAATGCGGCCCTTGGGCTTGCGGTTTTCCGTTTGCGGATCCAAAGTGAAGCGCCCTTTTTCGCTGTACTTTTTGGTCGTCGCTTTGAGCAGAACGACTTCGCCTGATTTTTCATCGAGGCAATAGAAGTGTCCATCTGCGTAGGCTATGGCGCCTTTCCCCAGAGCCTTCTTTTCGCTCCAAACAATTTCGCCAGAGTCGAAGTTAAGGCAGGTCCAACCGAAGCCGTCTGAGTAGCCGTATACATGTCCGTCGAGCAGGATGACCCCGCCATGATGGTTCTTCATGTTCTTGTTTTTGTAGACATCTTTTGGCGCGTTGTCGCCGATATCGACAAGCTTGCAGCCGACACCATAGCCGGTGGTGATGAAAACCTGACCGTCATGGAAAATGGGCGTGGGAATAACTGCGGTACGGCCATCCCAGTCGCTGCTCCAGAGAAGCTTGCCGCTACCAGCGTCCACCCCGATGAGCTTGGACATAAAGAGTTGAATGATTTGAGCCGTGCCATTGTGGGTAGCGAAAATTGGCGAAGAGTAATGCGCTGGATCCGTCACCTCGGTGCAAGCCCACACTTGTTTTCCGGTCTTTTTGTCGAAGGCCCGCATGGCGCCTTCTTTCCCACCAGGAGTCGCAAAGACCAACTTGCCTTTGACGAGGGGTGATTCGGTGTACCCCCAGTTGGGAACTTTGCCGCCAAGATCTTTGTAGGCTTGAGTCCAAATGATGTCGCCGGTTTTTGCGTCGGCACAGGTGAGGTTCCCCTGCCCGCTTACCGCGTATACATGGCCATCATTTACCGTAGGCGTACTCCGGGGACCATCGCCCCATCCGTTTTCGAGCAGGTCACCGATTTTGGTTTCCCAGACTTTTTTTCCGGTGTCGGCGTTGAAGCACATCAAGCGCTCTTCGCCATCGAAGGATCCCATATTGTACATGTGACCGTCCACGATGGCGGGGCCGGAATAGCCAAACCCAGCATCGTTCGTGGTCCAAAGAAGTTTTGGCCCTTCTTCGGGCCAGCTTTTCAAGAGGCCGGTTTCAGCCGAATGATCGGTGCGATCGGGACCGCGCCATTGTGGCCACTGGTTTTGGGCTTGGGCGACAAGGCCGCCGAGAAAGATCAATCCGAGAGTGAGCGTTTTCATGTTCGTTATTTGCCTGAAGTGAATAAAAGTGGGCTCTTCAATAGAGCATTCCGAAGTAAATACGTGCGGCACCCTACTTTCCAGACCATTGTTGGGTAAAATCTACCGAACGAAATCCGGTAAATCAGGGTTTTAAGCCGCTACCTTTTCTGATCAAAGAGGGCCCTATGCATCGAGTCTTTGAAAAAGCCCTCCACTCTGAGTCAAACACCATCGAACTGAAAGGTGAAGAGGCGAACCATTTGTTTGTCCGACGCCTGCAAGCCGGCGAGAGCATTGAAATCATCAATGGCACCGGTGGGGTGGCTCAAGCGGAGATCGTAGTGAGCGAAAAACGGAAAGCCTCGTTGATGGTTAACGCGTTTATGCAGCATCCTCCTGCTTCCCCACAGATCATCTTGGTGCAGGCTCTCCCAAAATCACAAAAACTCGAATGGATCACGCAGAAGGCAACCGAGCTTGGCGCGAATGTGATCCTGCCAGTGGAAACCGAATTCGCCGAAGTGCGGATTAGCGACCGCGAAAAAGGCAAGCAGGAGCGTCGGTTGAAAATTGTGATTGAAGCCTGCAAGCAAAGTGGAAATCCATGGCGACCAGAATGCCGAACCCCGATCACCTTTCGCCAACTTTTAGCTGAGCTTCCCAGCTTGGGACAGGTATTCCTTGCGGAGCAATCCGGCGAGCTCCCGGAGCTACCGTCTCCGACCCCAGACAAACTCTGCATCTGCATTGGCCCCGAGGGCGGCTTCTCTGAACGAGAACAGGCCGCGCTGCGTGAAGCGGGTGCGATTCCACTTCGTCTTGGTCCACATATTTTACGCACTGAGACAGCAGCTGTCGCAGGTTTGACCGCGCTTCAGATGTTATCTCGCTAAGCTTTACTCATTCCCCTTGATCCCCTATCCCCTCATGACTCCCGAATTCTTTTTAAATAATGTTGGCACAGCCTTCACCCTTGGCTTTGCCCTTTGGAGCTTCGTCCACCCGAAACGCGTGGCAAAAAAAATGGGGATGCCCGTCAGCTCGGCTCGGGCTGTGGCAGAGTTCCGCATTGGCTTTGGGGGCGCTTTCATTGGCATCGCGGCCTTCATGCTGTGGAAACAGCAGGACATCCTTTTCACCGCTCTAGCCTGGCTTTGGCTGGGAGCGGCGGCTACCCGCGCGCTGTGCCTCGTGATGGATCGCCCCAAACTCGACCGCTTGTTTTTCATCGTCCTCGTGGTCGAATGCATCGTCGGGGCGATGCTCTTGGTTTAAGGGCTCGTTATGACATGGTCAAAAACAGAGATCCGGAAACGGATGCGCGCGGCATGGAAAGACCTGTCCGAATCGGAGAAGCGGAAACGAGAAACGGTTTTGTGTCAGTCCTTGATCGGAGAGGATGCCTTGGAAAGCTGCGGTGCCATCGGGCTGTATTTAGCCATGCCTGATGAGGTGGAGCTTGAAACCTACCTCCGCTATCTTTTTGCTCGGGGAAAACGCGTTGCGGTTCCGGTATTTCAGCTTGAGCAGGAAGCCTACGAATACCGCTGGATCACCGCAGAAACTGAGATACAAACCGGCGCCTTCGGGGTTCGTGAGCCGATTGGAGCCGAACCAGCCCATCGTGACGAGCTCGATGCGGTGCTGATCCCAGGCCGAAGCTTCGATTACACCGGAAACCGAATTGGTCGTGGCAAAGGACACATCGACCAGTTGCTCGCGGGCTATGCAGGTCTCTGCGTGGGGATCTGCTTTGCCTTTCAAGTTGCGGATGAATCTGACGTATTTTGGGCGGAACCACACGATGTTCCGATGCAGTTACTCGTAACCGAGAATGCGGTTTTGAGGCTTTAAATGCGCATCGATTGTGTGCCATGCTTTCGGCTCATTAGAAAATAAACCTTGAAACCAATATGAGAAACCCGCGGTAAGCGGGCGGTTAAATAATGTAAACGCGGCACTGCCTCTGTCTAACCGATTTGTCCCCGCTTCACGCGAGCCGGCAGATCGAGCTAGATCAGCTTATCAGGTACCTAAGATGTCTTAGGGGCCCGGTGCTGCGTCATTTGACCGTCGGCCGATCATGGGTTTGTCAGGAGAAAAATATGACCTGGGCATGGGCTATTGCACTGCTCTCGATCATTGTCGCTGTCGGTTTCGGCTACTTTTGCCACTATTATGTGAGCTTTGTAAAAGCCGAATCTGCCGTTAAGACCGCTGAAATCATCGTGCAAAACGCGAAGACGGAAGCAGATGTTCTGAAACGAGAAGCGGAAATCGAAGCCAGAAATAAAATGTTGCTGGTGCGTGAAAGCGCGGAAGCAGACATCGAAACCATCAAGCAGCAGCTTGGTGAAAAAGAAAATCGACTCGCCCAGCGCGAGACTAAAATCGACCAAAAAATCGAACTTCTCGACCAACGGGAGACCAACCTCGAGAGCAAAATCGAAGAGGCAAAATCACGGCTTTCCGCCGCAGAATACACCGCGACGAATATCCATCAGCAACTATCGAATGTCGCAGGTCTTAGCAAAGAAGAAGCCAAGGCCGCTCTACTGGACGAGCTTCGGGATGATTTGGAAGCGGAAAGCGCTGAGTTGATCCGGAAAGCCGAGGCTGATAATAAAGCCAAAGCCGAGAGCAACGCTCGAGGCATTATTGGAACTGCGATCCAACGCTACGCTGCGGCTCAGGCGAATATCGCGAGCACCAGCTCTGTCCCCCTTCCTAACGATGAGATGAAGGGCCGGATCATCGGCAAAGAAGGGCGCAACATTCGCTCCTTCATGGAAATTACCGGAGTCGATTTATTGATCGACGATACGCCCGGGCTCGTGGTGCTAAGCGGCTTTGACCCGATGCGTCGCGAACTCGCGAGGCTCTGCCTTGAGCACTTGATCGAAGATGGGCGCATCCACCCGACGACGATCGAAGAAAGCTACCGCAAGGTACAAACCGAGGTGACGCAAACCATTCGCCAAGCCGGCGAGGACGCGCTGTATCAGCTCGGGCTTCGCGGGGTTGCAGATGAGGTGACTCACTTAGTCGGCAAACTTAAATTCCGCACCAGCTATTCGCAGAACGTATTGCAGCATTCGATCGAAATGGGATTTATCATGGCTAACATGGCGGGTGAGCTAGGTTTAGATGCGGACATCGCCAAGCGGATTGGCCTGTTCCACGACATAGGGAAAGCGATGAATCATGAGCACGAAGGCGGGCATGCCGAGATCGGGGCAGCGCTTTTGGAGAAACATAACGAGGATCCCATTGTGGTAAACGCGGTTGCAGCGCATCATGGGGACGTGGAACAAAAAAGCATTTACGCCGCGCTCTGCGTGGCCGCGGATGCGATCACCGCTTCGCGTCCGGGGGCTCGCCTCGAGAACACCGAAATTTACATCAAACGCTTAAAAGATCTCGAAGAAATCGCCAATGGGCAGCCCGGGGTTTTAAGTAGTTATGCGATCCAAGCCGGCCGTGAACTACGGGTTTTAGTCCAGCCGAGCGAAGTAAATGATGACCAAGCGCTTCTTCTCGCGAGGGCAATCGCGAATGAAATTGAACAAAAAATGAAGGTTCCAAGCGCTGTCCAAGTCACAGTGGTTAGAGAAACCAGATGTGTGGAGTACGCTAAAGCATGAAAATTTTATTTGCCGGAGATATCTTCGGGTCCCCAGGTCGCGACGTCTTTTTAAAGGTTGCGAAACGATTACGCAGTGAAGGCGAAGTCGATTTCATCGTCATCAACGGAGAAAACGCCTCGGGTGGCCGTGGCCCCCAGCCTAAAAACGTTGACGAAATACTGCAAGGCGGAGCCGACATTGTTACCCTTGGTGATCACACTTGGGATCAGCGCGACCTCAAGGATTACCTCAAAAAGCAGAACCGCGTGGTGCGTCCTGCGAACTTCAGCCCGAGCTGCCCTGGCCGTGGATTCACCACCATCAGCACGCCTGCCGGCAATATTTCTGTGATCAGCGTAATTGGGCGAATTTTTATGCCCAATCCCTACGACTGCCCCTTTCGTAAAATCGACGAGATCCTCCGCAAGGAAACGTTGGCCAAAACCATCATCGTGGAAATCCATGCCGAGGCGACCTCAGAAAAAATGGCCATGGGCTGGCATGTGGACGGACGGGTAACCGCCGTCGGTGGTACCCACACCCATGTGCAAACCGCTGATGAGCGCCTCCTGCCTAAAGGCACCGCCTACATTACCGACCTAGGCATGACCGGACCAGTGGACTCGATCATCGGTAGCGATCCGGCGGCACCGCTATTTCGTTTTCAAACCGGAATGCCATCACGCTTTTCCGTGGCCTCGGGCCCGACTGCGTTGCATGGGGTGATCCTCGATGTGGATGGGAATACGGGAAAGGCGCGCTCGATTAAACGGGTATCGCTAAGCGAATAACCGTATCCCGTCACCCGGCACAGTCGACCATGAACCGCCCCGACAATACCCCTTTAGATAAAACGGCCAGACCCGCGCCAAGAGCAGAGGCCAAGGTTAACGACAAGCCGACCGAGGAACGGCACTTTACTGTTTCGGAATTAAACCGTGCCCTGCAACGGACCATCGCGGAAAAATCTCGGGTCATTTCCGTCGAGGCCGAGATTTCCAACCTGGGAAACAGTCGGGGGAACCTCTACTTTTCGTTAAAGGACAAGCATTCAGAAATTGCCGCCATGATCTGGCGTAGCGATGCGCAGATGATTCGCACCGAGCCTAAAAACGGGATGAAGGTCCGGGTCAAAGGGCAGGCTGAATTTAACCCCAAGCGCGGGAAAATGACCTTCATGGTGAAGGTCCTCGAGGACGCAGGCAAAGGTGCCTTGCACGAACAATTCGAGCGCTTAAAGGCGAAGCTGCAAAGCGAGGGTTTATTTGAAGCTGGACGTAAAAAACGACTCCCCGCTTATCCTCGGAAAATTGGTTTGGTGACCTCGGCCACGGGAGCAGCGGTGCGCGACATGATTCATGTCCTGACCCGACGTTTTCCTCACCTCCACATCATCGTCTTCCCCGCAAAGGTCCAAGGTGAAGGAGCGGCTCAAGAAATTGTCAGCATGATTCAACTCGCGGATCGCGGAAGCTTAGATGCGCTGATCGTCGGTCGCGGCGGTGGTTCCTTGGAAGACCTATGGGCCTTCAACGAAGAGGTGGTTGCGCGTGCGATTGCCGCCTGCAAGGTACCGATCATTTCAGCTGTCGGACACGAAACCGACACCACGATCGCCGACTTTGTCGCAGACAAACGCGCCCCAACCCCTTCCGCCGCGGCCGAGATTCTAGTCCCTGAACTCGCAGAGGTTTTACGCGGAGTGGAACGGCTCAAGCGCCGTATGTCACAAGAAGCAGAACTGCGTCTAGCCCGGCTGCAAAACCGGTTTCAAGCCGCGGCTAAGCATGCGGTGTTGCGGGAACCAGAAATCATTGTCGAACGCTTCCGGCAGCGACTGGTCACCTCGCAGGCCGCCCTCCCCCGCGTCCTGCTCGACCAAGCCAAGGAACTTCGATTTCGGGTGCAACGCAGCCAACAAGACTTAGTGCATGCCACCCAAAGTCAGCTACGCTTCACCGAGCAAAAGCTCGACAGTCTTTCCATGAAGTTGCCTCAGGCCTTGATCGAACACACCAAGGACATGCGCTACCAATTACAATCGAGCCAGCGCGAGCTCGCGCATGCCACCGAGACCCAACTCAAAGCCACCAAGCAGCGACTCGAAACGCTTTCGGAAAAGCTTCAAACCGGCATGGAAAAACAAACGCTTCAGCGACGAAATCGCTTAGAGCGGGCCCAAGGCCAGCTCCGAACCCTCAGCCCCTTCAAAACCTTAGAGCGTGGTTTTAGCATCACGCGAAAACCAGATGGAACGATTGTTCGCGATCCAGCCAGCTTAAAAGCGGGCGACGCGATCGAAACCATCTTTGCTGAGGAAAAGAAAATCTTGTCAGAGGTGAGTAAAAACCAGAAAGGTTCCACATCGTGAGCCCAAAAAAAGAAGAAAAACAGACCGCTGGATTCGAAGAATCCCTGCAGAAACTCGAGGAAATCGTCCAACAAATGGAGGACGGTGAATTGAGTTTAGATGAAATGATCACCCGCTTTGAAGAAGGATCAAAACTGGTCAAAGTCTGCGGCGAAAAACTCACCGAAGTTGAACAGAAGATCCAAGTTTTGGTCCAAGGCAATGATGGAAAGCCGAGCCTGAAAGATTTTGATGACGATTCGGCTCAACTGAAAAAGGAGACAACGTGATGAAAAATATGAACAGCCCTGTATGGTTTCTCTCTGGCGCACTGTGCGTCTCGCTTCTCTTTCCGTTGCTCCAAAAAGAAAAAGGCAATCGTCAGAGCCAGCTATCTCAGAACCAGCTATCTCAGAACCAGCTATCTCAGAACCAGCTAGCTCAAAACCACCTACCTCAGAACCAGCTGCTTGCGCCGACTACGGAGACGATTTTTTCACCGGCCCAAGCTGCGCCTGTGCCCAGCCCAAGGATTGGGGTAAACCCAGCTCGCGCTGTCAGCACCGCGATAGCTGATTCGGTCGAACGCGTCCTTCCCAGCGTGGTGATTATTCGCACCACCGCCACCCAGCGCTACTTGGACTTTTGGCGACGCAAAGAAATTCTCCGCGACGAAGAAGTCGGCCAAGGATCTGGGGTCATCATCGATGCCAAAGAAGGCTATATCATCACCAATAACCACGTCCTACAAAAAGCGCAGAAGGTTTCCGTGGTGCTTTGGAACGGAGTTGAAGTTCCGGCCCGTTTCATCGGGAGCAACGTACAAACGGACATTGCTATTTTAAAAATTGATCCGCCAAAAGACACCAAGCTGATTGAGATTGTCCCGGGTGATTCGGATGAGATCCGAGTCGGAGAAATGTGCCTCGCGATCGGCTCGCCTTACGCGCTCAGCAGCACCGTGACCCAAGGCATTATTAGTTACAAAGGCCGTGATGCCGAGGTCTTGCCCGTGGTTGACTTTATTCAGGTTTCGGCCGCGATCAATCCAGGCAACAGTGGCGGTCCACTGGTCGACGTTGATGGAGCGCTGATTGGGATCAACACCTTCATTCAAACTGCGCAACCGGGAGCAAAAGGAAACATCGGCATCGGCTTTGCCGTGCCATCCAACCTCGCGCTTCGGATTGCGGAGATGATCGTTAAGGGCGAAGACGCCGAACTATCTTTCATCGGCATTGTCATGGGCGACACCCGCCAAGGAGTTGGCATCATGAACGTGATGAAGCAAAGCCCCGCCGCGAAAGCGGGCCTAAAAACCGGTGACTTGATTTTAGAAGTAAATCAAAAGCGGGTTCGTTCTAGCGACGAACTTAAAACCTTGATCATGGTCGCGAAACCGGGATCAAAAGTTCATTTGCGATTGATTCGAGATGGGGCCGAACGCGAAGCGAATGTAATTACAGAAAAAATGCCGAACATGCGTGCGTTTTAACCAGCCGCAGTCGTGGCGCGATTATGGCTTCCTCGGAACCAGCATCTTGCAGTAGCCAAAACGAATCCACAGGGACGGATTGCTCTATTGCCGTGGTCGAGATGACGGCCGAGATGTTCGAGGCAAACGCAATACGAACGGGGACCTGTCTCGATCGCGTCTGTGCCAAAGTCTTTACTCAATGGCTTCCAAGCAAAAACAGTGCGCGCAAGGCGATCAAGCGAGGCGAGGTGCTCGTGGATCGCGAGATCGTGCCCGCATCACAAGCGGTACGGCTGGGCCAAACCCTCGCTCTCCTTCCCAATACCCAAGCCCAGCATCCAATCTGGGAGCTAGCGCTCGACATTCTTTTCGAAGATGAGCACATGGCGGTCGTGGTAAAACCAGCGGGGATTCCAACCAATGGAAACCGGCACCGAAGTTTTGAACATGCGCTTCCTGGCGCGTTACAGCCCACATCAGAACCAGGTGCCCTAAGTTATCCGCGTCCCTGCCACCGACTTGACGTTGCCACAAGTGGTTTGATGCTCGTGGCCAAAACGGGTCAGGCCTTGGCTCGAATCGGCGAACAGTTTGAACAGCGGCGCATTGAAAAAACTTACCGCGCCATCGTCTCGGGGTGGCTGGAAGGAAGCGGCATTATCACCCAGCCGATTGAAGGCCGAGACGCGGTGACCGAATGGAAGGTTTTGCAGCAAACCCCCTGCCTAAAAACAGAGCAGATCACGACCCTCGAGCTACACCCTAAAACCGGACGCACGCATCAGTTGCGTATCCACCTCGCGGAGCTCGGGCACCCTATCGTCGGCGATACCCTCTACACGGGAGACCGCCCCTTGCATCGGAGCAAAGGCTTGTTTCTTCAAGCCTTGGCCGTCGAGTTTGACCATCCGGTGACAACAGAACGCATGCGGGTCGAGATGGATGAAGCAAAAAAGTTCGAAGCGTTTCGGACCCGTGAAACCCGTCGCTGGAAGCGACATTCCTCATGATCCGGCGGATCATCGCGGGTGTTTAACACGAAGGGTATTGTACCATGCCCTTCCAAAGGGCGTGTTCGTACCATCGCCTTCCAGGCGGTGAAAATCGGTCGTTACAGAGCAACCTGCGACGCGATGGTTCGAGCAATCTATTCGTGCGCCACCTCCGGGGCGCGATCCGGGCGGCTCGATAAAACTCGGGATTCAACCCCGAGCTATGCGGCGTGATCCCCTCCACGGATCGTTAGGAGCGGGACCAAAAGTGTTAGATATCAATGGCACTTAGATAAGCCGATTTGTATGGAAAGGAGTTCGCTCTGCCCTGAAAAGAAAGCCGGAGGCTTGAAGGCAATTAGCCGGTCGGTGACCGAAGGGAACCACCGGAATTCATTGGGAAATAATATGAAGCGCTGGAAGCGCGGTCGGAATAGAAACCAATATGGGCGATGCCTTTCAAAAAAGCAGAGGTCAATTGATGCGTGCTCAGAATACGATTTTTAACTGAAAATTGTACGGTTTTAGCCTGCTGGCGCGGTGCTGCGCCTCGCTCCGATTTCTCTTCAAATACAGGGCTTATCCCTCGTTGCCCTCTCACGCCTGCACGTAACCCGGCGCTGCGGCCGCTTCGCGGCCTTGCACACGGGCTACCATATCCCGCCCACTTTGGGGCGGATTCCCACAATGTCACATGTCGCAGAAAATAGGCTGGACCGCTTATCTAAGTGCCATTGGTGTTAGACATGTTCGGTATACCGTACCATGCCCTTCCAAGGGCGTGTTCGTACCATCGCCTTCCAGGCGGTGAAAATCGCCCCCTCCAGAGATCATTTTGAAACTTCAGTCGGCGGTTAGAAACCGAGGCCCTTTGGCTTTCGGCGACTCTACTTCCTGCTCCCTTCCTAATCCCTTCCTGATCCCTTCATCCGAAAAACGAACCGCTTACCAATCGCGGATCTGACCACGGTTCTTCTTTTTATCTGAACGCGCCTGCTTTTTCTTTTTGATCCGTTTGAGCACCCCGCGCGAGATTTTCGTCTTACGTCGGACCTTCGGCACATGCTCGGCCTCGCGAATCAACTGCACCAAGCGAGCGATGGCATCCTGACGGTTCTTGTCCTGGGTCCGAAACCCCTGTGCCTTAATGATCAACACATCTTCTTTGGAAATCCGGTTGGCCGCCAAACTACGCAAGCGACCTTTGACCGCTGCCGGCAGAGAAAGCGAGGCCCCAACGTCAAAGCGAAGCTCTACCGCAGTAGACACTTTGTTGACGTTTTGGCCGCCTGGCCCCTGCGAGCGAACGAACTGAAAATCGAGTTCACTCTCGGGGAGATTGATTTTTGTTGAAACAGAGATCATCTATGCTTCGAAGAATACCCAACTTCTAAAAAGAATCAACCCATGGTAAACCCCGAATTTTTCAAACGACTAAATCGAATCCGACGCTGGACCGGTGGGGTCATCTTCGTTCTTGTATTTGGTATCGAACTTTATCGGTTCCGTGATCAGCTACCCGAAGATTGGGTTCTGATGGCGATTGAAACCGTCGTCGTCGCTGCGGTCCTCACCATCATCTGCCTCCCATTCACATTAATGTGGCTGCGAATTACCGGTCCAAAGGCGTCAGATGAGCAGGCGAAACCCACTTCCCCGCCTCCAGCCTCTGATTGATTTTCGCTTTGCCTTGCATCCCGTCTGTCAGACTGCCAAAACGAAGTATGTACAAAAGGATTGGGCTATTCATCGCGTTGGGGATCAGCTACTGCGCGCTCGCAACCGGGGTTAGCCAGGCACGTGAAACCTTAATTCTGCAGGACTTTTCATTTCAGTCGGCAGAGCAAGCTCGCGCGGCGTGGAAGCCCATGCCCAAAGGGCCAAATGTCATCACAGCCCGGCGCGGCAATCTCGAGGTCCTACTTCCCTGCGACATGAAAAAAAATCCGGTGCGGGTCTATTGGGATCATCACCGAAACATCAATCTCGCGAGCTTCAGTAGTTTCGAATTTGAACTCGGTTGCCAGCATCCGGAAGCCATTGAAAAAGTGATGATCTACTTTAAAAGCGGAGCCGGCTGGTATGTCAGCTCGCAGCCGCTTTTGCAGGTGGGCTGGAATCGCCTCGCCTTTACTCGCTCTGAGTTTGAAACCGAAGGGACCCCAGGCCCCTGGAGTCGAATTGAACAAATCCGCGTCTCTTTCACCAAAGGGGCTTCGGTTGACACAGTGCTCACTCCAAAACGCCTCACCGCGCTTCGTGACAAAGTCGCGATCTGGCAAAGCGATGTATCCTTGCGCACCAGCTCCGCTAAACGGGTTGCCTCTCAAACTACAGACCGGCTGAGTGGCTGGCTCAAAGATTATTACATCACGCATAGTTTGCTGACCGACAAAACCCTGACGACCGCCAGTCTTGAGGGCATCAAAGTCCTTATCCTCGGCTATAACCCCCACCCCCAGCCGGAGCATCTCAGGGCGATTCGAGGCTTTGTGCAAAAAGGCGGGAAGTTGATTGTCTGCCATGCCACGTCACAAGTGATTGCCGATTTAATGGGGGTTCGCATGGAGCCACTGGTCAATACCAATACAGCCGGTCGCTGGAATGCGATGAAGTTTAAGGCGGGCACGCCCTTTCTACCCAACCGGATTTACCAGCATGTGTGGAATTTGGTTCCCATTTATCCAAAAAATGGTGCGGGGACAACCATCGCACATTGGGAAGATGCCCGACAAAAGCCTACCAACTATCCCGCCGTGGTTCGCACCAAGAACGGCTACTGGCTGAGTCAGATCCTTCTCGGCGGAGACCGTCAAAATAAGCAAAGCCTTCTGGTCAAGATGCTCGGTGATTTGGATCCAAGCAACTGGCGCTTGGCGGCAGCGAGTCGACTCGACAAAAGCGCTCGTACCCTCGGCTGTTCAGGAATTTCGGAAATCAGCTACCATTTGCGGAGCCTAGCCGACAAAGCCCAACAGCCAGATATCATTCTCGGTGCCATCGAGAACCTCAAAGTCGTCGATGCAAGCATGCGGAATTCGTTTGAAAAGGAACGCTATCCGGAAGCGCTGAAGTATGGACATCAGCTGCGCTATGAAATCGATATGGCCTACTCCCAAGCACAGCCCCCTGCCCCCAAGGCTGAGCTTCGTGGACTCTGGGATCAGAATGGCACCGGGCTCTACGCGGGCGATTGGGACCGCACCTGCCGCCGCCTCTCAAGCCTCGGCTTTAACGCAATCTTTCCCAACATGCTTTGGTCAGGCAAAGCGCACTATAATAGCAAAACTGTGCCTCCTTCAAAAACCTTCGAACGCTTCGGCGATCAAGTGCAGCAAGCCCTTGCAGCCTGCAACAAACACAACATCGAGCTCCACGTTTGGAAGGTCTGCTGGAAGGTTGAGAATTCGGATCCGGTCTTCTTGGCCAAGGTGAAAAAAGAGGGCCGCATGCAAATGTCTCGCTACGGGCATGTGCAAAACTGGCTCTGCCCCAGCCAAACCGTGAATCGCAAGCATGAGATCGATTCCACAGTCGAGCTCGTGGCTAAGCACCCGGTGCATGGCTTACATTTAGATTACCTCCGTTACCCAGATATCAACAGTTGCTTCTGCACCCACTGCCGTAAAGGCTTCGAGCATCGGGTCGGAAAAAAAGTCACGAAATGGCCCGAGGAAGTCGTGGCGGGCGGGCGACTTCGTAGCGCCTTTGAATCCTATCGAGCGGCTCAGATTACGCTGTTCACCCGAGAGATCAGCAAAAAGCTTCACTCGGTGCGGCCAAACATTAAGCTAAGCGTAGCAGTCTTCCCGTCGTATCCAGATACGATTCCTGGCATCGGGCAAGATTACGGGGCTTGGCTTAAAGAAGGCATCGTCGATTTCCTCACTCCGATGAATTACACCAACGACCCAGGCCAATTTGGCAATTGGGTGAAAACGCAAACGAATCTAAGCGGAGCCTGGAAACGGATTCTCCCTGGGATTGGCCTTATTAGCAACGAAGCCGAACTCGACGTCGGAGACACCATCCAGCAAATGCAACTTGCTCGGAAATTAGGCTGCCCTGGTTTTGTTTTCTTCAAGCTCGATCACGCACCGATGGAGCAAGTCTTCCCGCTCCTGCCCCTTAGCCCCTAATCTGTATTCACGGTATCCGCTCGCATGCAGGTTAGTTTTCCATGCAATGCCACCAAGTTTGCATTGTCTCAATTCCGAAATTCCGTTTGATTACATCATGAATTCGCCACAGCACATCCGACTTCTCGCCCTTTCTGTCCTTGCCACATCCTTCTGCTGGCTGACGAGTTGCAAGCCTACCATGGAAACCGAAGGAGACCGCTCGGTCGCAAAAAGTCCGAATGCGACCCCAAACACGACCACAGCAAAGAGGACCAGCGCTAGGACCGCTGATACCTCCAAGCCAGACAAAAAAGTAGACAAAAAAGCAGCCAAAAAAGCAGACAAAACCTCGGCATCAAACCCTCAAGCGTCTGGTCCTAAAACCGCATTTAAAAAACCAGCCAATAAAGAAGATGAGCCGGATTATTGGAAATCTCGTTACGACGAACTGGTGGCTGAGTATAAACCGACGTGGCGCCGACCCCGCCTCAACCAACCCTACAAGTATAAGCTTAAGCGCAGCCCAGATATTCGTACGGGTATCCTCTCGGAGTTGACCGATGACATGGCCTATTTTAAGAACGATTCAGGGACGGAGTTGGGTTTTCACAACAAAGATTTGGACGATCGCAACCGGGTGCAATTCTTCCAAAAAGACGCGTGCCACATGTACGCCATGCGAGAAATGCGCACTGAGATGCGGATTGCCCAAGCAAAAATTGCCAAGACTCGCCCTGCGGTACGGCCAACCTCTCGTCCAGCTAAGGTTGCCTCTGCGAATTCCGGTAACAGCAGCCGGCCAAGCAATACAAATGCAGGATCAAGCAGTGGTGAACCAAGCAACAATCCGAATGACGGCGGATCCGTTGCGCAAGTCATCTCTTACCTCAACCGAAACTTGATCGAGCCAAAGTCCACTCGTTTTATCAAATGGGGTCCCGTCACTCCTGACGAGCGCGGTAGTGGGTACAAGGTTCAAGTCATTTACGAAACCAAAGCCGGCTCCCTCGGCATGATTCGTGAAGAAAAAATCTTCTTTATGAATGACGATGGCTTCGTGTACCAGACGGGTTCTGTTCGGCAATAATCAAGCCCGGTCTCCATGCTCGATATTCTCTACACCGATAATCATCACCTCGTGGTCAACAAACCGGCGGGGCTTTTGGTGCAGGGAGATACCACCGGTGATGAAACGCTCCTCGATGTCGCCAAAGCCCACATTAAGGAGACAACCGGAAAACCGGGAAACGTCTTTCTCGGCTTGGTGCACCGAATCGATCGCCCGGTCTCAGGTGCGGTTCTCCTCGCGCGCACCTCAAAGGCCGCGGCCCGCCTCTCCGACCAGTTTAGGCGCGGCATCCCCAAAAAAACCTACCTCGCAATTGTTTCCGGAAAAACCCGCGACCACGACACCCTCGAAGATAACATTTCCCGAGTAGCAAATTCGAGCAGCAGCCGAATCGACCCAAAGGGCAAAGCCTCACGGCTTGAGTATCTTCGCATCGGATTTCGCGATGGGCAGTCGCTGCTCCAGATCCAACTCGACACTGGGCGGCACCATCAAATCCGGGTCCAGCTCGCCTCGCGAGGTTTTTCAATTTTGGGCGACATGCGCTACGACAGTACCATCACCTTTCCCGATCGCGCTCTCGCCTTACATGCCCACCATTTGCAGTTTGAGCACATTGTTGAAAAAACTCCCTGCCATGCCGTCGCAAGCGTACCGGACACCTGGCCGAATTGGGCAAGAGACATTGCCGAAGATATTCCAGCTCCAAGAAGCTAACCACATCCTGCAGGCTCCAAGCGCATGATCTTCGACACGCACTGCCATTTGTTCCAATACGATCACGCAGATGATACGCGCGCTCAGTTGCTGACCAGACCGGTCGAGGTCACCGTGGTCACCGAATCTCCAGCCGAATTCGCTCAAATCTTGCCTTGGATTGGTGACACAAAAAACCTTCACCCCGCCATTGGGATGATCCCGCAAGACATCAAGCGCCTCGCGCCAGAACGTGATCGTCTCCTAGAAACGCTGCCAAAAACCCAGTACGTCGGCGAAATCGGTATCGACTATGTTACGCAAGATCAGACGGAACGACGTCTTCAAGAACAGGTTTTTGAATCGATTCTGGCCAGCTGCGCCGAGGCAGGAAACAAAATCATCACCATTCATTCAAGGCGAGCCTCGCAGGCCGTACTCGATCGTATCGGGAAAAAGTTCCCAGGTGTAGCCATCCTACATTGGTTTAGTGGCAGCGTGGCTGAAATCGAAGCCGCCTGCTCCGAGATCTACTTCTCGATCAACCCCGCTATGGTTCGATCCCGTTCGCAAAAAAAGCTCATCGCGGCCATGAACCCAGATCGCATTTTACTCGAGACCGATGGCCCCTATGTTCTGCAGGGAAAGCTACCGGCCCAGCCGCAAGATCTGCACCATGTGATTCATTATTTTGCCCGACTCTGGGACATCCCCCCTTCCGAAGCCGAAGCAAAAATTGAATCCAATTACCGCTGCGCTGCCGCGAAAATTTCTTTACCGCTCAGCAACTGATTCCGAGTGAGCCACCGTAAAGCATTCCCTAAAGTGACTCGAATGAAAGTCGCATGCAAATGAGACTTGATTTTCACAAAAACCGGTGCCTATTAAGGACATACTTTGTTTGCGGGCGATTAGCTCAGTTGGTTAGAGCGCATCCTTGACATGGATGAGGTCACAGGTTCGAATCCTGTATCGCCCACCATTTTTCCAAATGGTCCAGCAAATGAAGCTCGTGCTTCTTGACGCTTTTTATCTTCCTGCGAATTTACCTCTCTCATAAGGTAACAATTCCAGTGAATATTCCCTTTCGACAAGTCGTCGATTACATAATCCAATGTTGAATTTTAGGCAAAATATTTTCATTTGGAGCTTGTCTAGAAAACTGGAACAAACAAAAATAGAACTCATAAATTAACTCATAAGGAGAACAGCTATTCGACCACAACGAAACTTCCGATCGCGTGAACCACAGGTTCGTGCAAATCACTACATCAAAGTCCCTGAAGTCCGCCTCATTGATGAAAACGGCGAACAACATGGTGTGACGCGTACACGTGACGCGATCAAACGTGCCCTCAGGCTCGATTTAGATCTGATTGAAATTTCGCCGAATGCTGAACCTCCCGTCTGCAAAATCCTCGACTTCGGAAAATATAAGTACGAGCAGGACAAACAGAAGAAAGAGTCCAAGAAGAAACAATCCGTTGTGAAAGTGAAAGAGCTGAAATTCCGCTCCAACACCGACACACACGATTACGAAACCAAGCTGAATCGTGGCCGTGGATTCTTGGAACAAGGGAACCGCATCAAATGCAGCCTCTTCTTCCGGGGACGTGAAAACGCGCATACCGACCTCGGCTTCGAACTCTTCAAACGCATCGCGGCTGACCTCGAAGACATCGGTCACGTCGAGCAGCCAGCCAAGCTGAACGGCAAGAACCTCAGCATGCTGATTTCACCGCTCAAGCCATAGGCTAGCTAGTAGAGGTTACGGCAAACAAGCCGCACCACATTTTTAACGGAGCCGGATCCAACCAGCTCCGTTTTTTTTGTGCCCTACCCTTTGAAGCGACCGGTACCATAGGTAGAAGCCTGTGGAAAAAATAGTGACAAAGGAATGATTGGCAGACGAATGGGAGGTCTGAAAATTCCTCTGTAAGCCATTCCTCTGCCGAGAATACCTAAATGAAAAACGCGCTGCCCCCCTTTACGTAGTGCCATTGGAGTCAACCTCATTCGAAGCAAGCGGACGAGGAGCCTGGGAGCGCCGACGTCCCCGTCGGCATCCGAGAAAGTGACTTCGTGAGTAAAGGCAGTGCTCTCGCTATAAATGAGTCTGACACCAATGGTACTGAGGAGGCCGATTTGTATTAAAAATGAGTGGAAATCCAGACGACTAAAGGCGCGTAGCGCTGACCCATTGATAGCCATGGTTGACGAACGAAGTGAGGAGGCCGTGGTCCCGGCGGCTTCCTCCTCTAAGCCGCGTAGCGGCGACACCAACCGGATGAAAAGCGTATGATAAACGATTCCTGATAATTTTGAGACCTTCGTTTTAGTGGATTTCGGGCATTACAGGATATAAACAAGATTCAAACTGGGCGGGGCTACGTTCTGCGCCTCGGTTCGCGTTCTCTTCCAATACAGAGTTTACCCCTCGTTGCCTCTTACGCCTGCACGGAACCCGGCGCTGCGGCCGCTTCGCGGCCTTGCACACGGGCTACCATATCCCGCCCACTTCGGGGCGGATTCCCACGATGTAACATGACGCCAAAAATACGCTGGACCGCTTATCAAAGTGCCATTGGTGTCAGACTACAATGGCATTTTTGAGTGGGAATCGCCGAAGGCCAAGGAGCGGCGGTTTCCAACCGCCGACGGATGGAAAGGGTCGGGTTAGACAGAGGGCTTGACGGGCGGGGTCCTGAGCCTCGGTTCGCGTTCCCTTCTAATATAGCGCCTCCCCCTCGTTGCCTATTACCGCCTGCACCAAACCCGGCGCTGCAGCCGCTTCGCGGCCTTGCACACGGGCTACCATATCGCACACCGTTGGTGCGCCTTTCGATCACTTCGCGACCTACAGCGCAGCGCATGGGTTGCTACCATATCCACTTCGGGGCGGATTCACACAATGTCACATGACGCAAAAAAATACGCTGGACCGCTTATCTAAGTGCCATTGGAGTCTGACACTTTTGGAATCGTGACACTTTTGGAATCGCGGCGTAGGATTTTGCGGGCTGGACAGAGCATCGACTTCTTGTCCATATTAACGAAGCGAAAAGGCTGAGTACATGCCTTCACGACTTGACTCAAACGAACCTCCACTTCGTATCCGAGCTCTGGACCTGTTGAAATCCAAATCGGCTCCTCCGGCTCTAAATCGTAAACGGAAAAATAATGAATCCAACGAATGAAAAACCTAAACTCGCGGCTCCCGGAGCCGGTCTTCCTTGGCTTGAATTGCAGGTGATGCGTCGGATTTTTTCCTTCAAAGTGAAGCGAATGAATCGTGCGGGTCGAGTCACGCTGTTGGATCGGGAAAAGGATGCGATCTTGGCCCGGATCGAAAATGTATCCCCCGATCGGCTGTCACAACGAGTCTTGATCAAACGCCCTCCGTTTTTAGAAGACAGTAGCCGGTTTTGGTCCGTTTATATGACCTTGGAACATCTCAAGATTGTCAACCTCGCGGCAGCGTTTGCAATCCGAAGTCTCGGCAAAGGCCAAGTTCCCGACCAAGAGGCATCCATCGCATCCGTGAAGCCGAGCCCCGATGCTGGACCAGAAGTCGTTGATGCTTTTATTCAAAGCTGCGACCTCCTCGCTACATGTGCCGCCAAATTGGAAACCCACCAAACCGAAGCGACGTATACCCACCCTTGGTTTGGGCCGATGAATGCCGCGGGCTGGCATCTGCTTGGTGGAGTCCATCTCGGGATTCATATAAAGCAGATCGATAAGATCTTGGCCGCATCCAAATGAGCGTGCCAGTTCAATGCCCCTCCCCACTCCAGCCAGCTGCCTTTAAACGATTTTTTGGCATCCACCTTCGCCAGACATTGACGAATGCGCCCTCTGTATTCATAAGATAGCGGTATGGTAGACTTTTATAAAACAGGCATTGATAAAGTAGAGCGGCGCGGGGCCTTGCTTCGTAAACTGGTCAAGATTGCGCCTCAGCATCTAATCACCCAGGTGAAATTCGAAATGCATATGCTTTCGGTGCGCATGCGCTCTGGCGGAAAAGCCAAAGCCTTTCGTGGCAAGAAAGACCTTTTGGTTAATATCGGAGCTGGTGATTGCGGGCTCGACGGCTGGGTCAACATGGACGGGTACAAATGCGACGGGGTAAACTGCCTCTATGACCCACGCGCCAAAATGCCTTTCGAAGACAATTCGGTGAAAGGGATATTCTCCGAACACTTTTTCGAACACATTCATTACACCGAGGAAGCTCCGACATTTCTTAAGGAATGCCATCGGGTCTTGCAGCCAGGCGGCGTGCTTCGTTTGATCGTTCCAGACGCGGGCCGCTACCTCAAAGCCTACGCGGCTCAAGATCCTTGGGCCGAACTCAAACCACTTCGTCCACTCGACGATGACGGAGTCGACCCCTACTTTGGTTGGTCCTATAACACCCCGATGGAGCTCATGAACGCCGTCTTCCGTCAGAGCCAAGAACATAAGTTCGCTTACGATTACGAGACGATGGAATTCATCATGCGACAAAATGGGTTTAGCCAAATCCAACAACAGAGCTATCAAAAATCCGCTCTCCCCGAGCTAGCGATCGACCAGGAAAGTCGTAAGACCGAAAGCCTCTACGTCGAAGCAACCAAGAGCTAATCAGCAAACCATCCCTCCCCCCTTTTTTTTCCACACCCAAACCAGCATGAAACGATCCGCAAGAGAAGCCCGCGCCCTATTTGCTGCGGCCATTACCTTCACCCTGATCTTCTTCATCACCAAACGGCCAGAAGCAGGAGCTCTCTTCGCGCTTGCCGCCGCCGCGGTGACGTACCTCGCCACAGGAAGAGACCGCGGGCCGTCGAAGCAGATCCCTCCGGAATCGAGCAACGGTGCTACGAATGATTCCGAAGACTCGGTGCATGATCAATACCGCCGTTTTCTGGCCTTGCTGAACGACGATATGGAAAAGGCGGACAAGCTAATCCAATTTGAACGGCAGCAAAATCCAAGCCTCAGCAGAATAAATGCGATAAAATCGGCCATTTCACGCTGGGAAAAAGAGATATAAAATCGATTTTACATATACCTTTGACAGCAGAAAGCTGTTAGGCCTTTAGGAAATAAACGTATCATGAGAGCCCTCACCATTGTCGAACCCAGCCACGCAGAATTGCGTGATATTGAAGTCCCCACCCCTGCCGCAGACGAAGCGCTGCTCGAAGTCGGCATGGTCGGGTTTTGCGGAGGCGATTTAAACGCTTATCGCGGGACCTTTCCGCTCCAACTTTATCCCACCGTACTCGGCCACGAAATTGGTGCCACCATCATTGAAAAAGGGTCGGATGTTCCCGACACCTTTCAGGTTGGCGGAAATGTCACCGTTTCCCCTTACTACACCGGTTGTGGTGGAGGCAATTGCAAGTCCTGCAAAAACGGCCGCCCCAACGCCTGTCTCGATAATCAGACTATGGGGGTTCGCCGCCCGGGTGCGATGACCCGCTATGTCACCATCAAGCACGGAGACATTTATGCCACCAAAAGCCTGTCCCATAAAGAGCTCGCCTTGGTTGAGCCCCTCACGGTTGGTTTCCACGCGGTGGATCGTGGACGCGTCACCGAGTCCGACTTTGTTGGCGTCTTCGGGACCGGTATTGTTGGCATCGGCGCGGTAACTGGAGCGGCTGCGCGAGGCGCCAAAGTCATCGCCATCGACATCAGCGACACCAAACTCGAAGTGGCTAAAAAATGTGGCGCGACCCACACGATCAATTCCATGAAAGTGGACCTGCACGAAACCTTGCAAGAAATCACCGGCGGTCTCGGCCCAGACGTGATGATCGAAGCGGTTGGACTCCCCGTCACCTTCCAAGCCGCGGTCGAAGAAGTTTCCTTCACCGGACGCGTTGTTTACATCGGCTACGCAAAACAACCGGTCGAATACGAAACCCGTCATTTCGTGCAAAAAGAACTCGATGTTCTTGGGTCGCGTAACTGCAACTCTGCCATCGACTTTCCAAAGGTCATCGAAGTGCTCGAAAGCGGAAGCTTCCCGGTCGACGATGTGGTGAGCCGGATCGTTCCTCTCGAGGATTCGGCACAAGCTCTTTCCGATTGGAATGACGACCCAGGCGCGGTCACGAAGATCATGGTCGACCTCAGTCAAGAGACGGTTTAACCCCGTTTACATCGAGAAAAATTCTGCCACTCAATGGCAGGATTTTTTAGCCCCCTGCCACTCAATGGCAAAACAGCACCTCACGGCCTCGCAGGTCTAAAGAGGCCGCGACAACTCACTTTCACCCTTTACAGGAACAGCTTATGAAATCAGCAGTAACACTATCACTCGTATCCTCGCTTCGAGGCGGCCCTTGGATTTATTGGGACGACCTTGGAGCCGCCTTCAGCAAAGCCAAAGCCTTGGGCTATGACGGGGTTGAACTCTTTACCGGCGACACCAATGTGCCAGCTGGCCTTGAAGATGCGGTGAATGAAACCGGTCTAAACGTCGCGGCAGTTGGCACCGGCGCAGGAAAGGTCATGAGCGGGTTGTCGCTCACCTCTTCGGATGCCGACAACCGGAGCAAAGCGAGAGCCTTCATTAAAGACATGGTCGACATGGGCGCGAAATTTGGCGCACCGGCGATTATTGGTTCCATGCAGGGGCGGGTTGAAGATGGCGTTGAGCGCGAGCAGGCAGTAGCTTGGTTAGCCGAAGGCGTCCTTGAATGCGGCGCACATGCGGGCGAGCAAGGCGTTGATCTGGTGTACGAGCCGCTCAATCGCTATGAAACCAATATGTTTAATCAGCTTGAAGTGGCTGCGGATTGGCTCGACGAAATCAGCGCAAAAAACGTCGTCTTGCTCGGTGACTTGTTCCACATGAACATCGAAGAAACCTGCATCGCATCATCCATCAAGGCGGCGGCTCGTCACCTCGGGCACGTGCATTTGGCAGACAGCAATCGCCGTCCTGGCGGATTTGGTCATACCGAAATGGGGCCGATTGGCGCGGCGCTGCGTGAGATTGGGTACAGTCGCTATGTGTCTGCCGAAGCGCTTTGCTATCCGAACGCGGATGAGGCGGCCAAGCAAACCATTGACTGCTACAATCAGCATTTCAAAGGCTAGTGCGGCTTTAAACGAGCCCGATCAAAGGCGCAGGTCCAAATGGGATGTGCGCCTTTTTTATTGAACAGATTTATCGTGGATCTGTCCTGAGGAAATGGGTTGCCTCGGTTCCAGCCGTTTCGTAGAAATTCTGACTGGAGTTCATTATTTACATCACGAGGAAATTGGCATGACACATCAAACACAGGCGAGGCTTCGCTTTCTATTTATTTTGACAGTCTGCCTTTTGGCGGGGCGGCTCGTTGTTAGGCTCGTTATGCCCCCTGCCGCGCAACTCTCTTATCTGCCACCCGGTAAAACAAGCTCTGAGCCATTCCCCCAGCCTTCCACCCAGCCATTCCCCCAGCCTTCCACCCAGCCATTCCCCCAGCCCTCGCCCCAGCTTCCGACTCCGCCAACCAGTGCGAGGCCTAGCTCAGATTCATCCGCTTCGGAGCCGAGCCCGCGCTCGAATAGCGCGATGGCTGTCACACAATCCCCAACCGCAGCCACGCATACCGGCACAGCGAACGCATCGACGAGCGCTACAGTGCTTCAGCTCCCCGCCGTGAAGCTTGATGAGATTATAAACGAAGTGGCGCGGCTTGAAGACGCAGGGCGGTATCGCTTTGCCAAGGCCAATTCGGTTGAGTTGACGCCAAAGAATTCTGGCGAATGGCAAGTTGCAGGAAATGATCGCCTCTCCTGGAGCCTTGCGGTTCATGCCGAGGATGCGCGTTCGCTGAACTTTGGATTTTCCAGTTTTCATTTGCCGAATAGCGCTGAGCTCAAGTTGAAAGATAGTTCGGGGCGGCAAATCTGGCGGAGTTTCACGTCGGCCGATAATGCAGCGCATGGACAGCTTTGGACTCCGGTGATGGAAGACGATACGGTCTTCCTTGAAGTGGAGGTTGCCGCCTCTGAGCAAGACGAGGTAATGCTTGAGCTGGCGTCGGTTAATCAAGGATTTCGGGATTGGAAATCCTATGAAGCGCTAAAGATTGGTAACCGAGCCTCGGGCGAATGCCACATTGATGTCGCCTGTGATGCCATTGACCTCCCCTCCGGATTGGGGGCGCGGGTGGATCTATGGCGCGATCAGATTCAAGCCGTCGGGGCCTATACCCTGCTCGGGGTGGACACCTGCACGGGGCAGTTGGTGAACAACACCTTGGGTGCGAATATTCCTTACTTTCTAACCGCTGCACACTGCGAGGTTAGCAATGCAAATGCGCCGAGCATGGTGGTGTACTGGGGGTTTGAAAATAGTAATTGTAGGCCAGTGGATACGAGTATCAACGGCTTGCCGGGAGATGGTCCGCTGACCACGTTTAATTCTGGAGCGACATTACGCGCGTTAAATCCGGTGGCAGACATGTGTCTGGTCGAGCTGGATGATCCGGTTCCGACTTCAGCAAATGCCTACTTTGCGGGTTGGGATAATAGTGGCGCACTTGTTACTGAGGCGGCCTGCATTCACCACCCGTCCATTTCCGAAAAGCGAATTAGCTTTGCGAATGACCCGCTTGAGCTGTCCGATTTTCTAAGCACGGTGAGCAATCCCGCTGGAGTTTATTTACGGGTTTCGAGTTGGGATCACGGAGCGACCGAAGGTGGATCTTCGGGCTCGGGTTTATTTGATCAGAACCGCCGATTGGTTGGGATGTTGACGGGTGGCTTTGCCGCTTGTGGAAACGGCCTATCAGACTGGTATGGAAGCCTGAGTGCGTCCTGGACGGGGAATAATCCAGCTAGCCGTCTCTCGGATTGGTTGGACCCGATTGGCACTGGGGCGACGACCCTTGACGGGCGCTTTTTAGATGAAACGCTTCGGGTTTTGAATACGAGCGTACTAGAAGGCGATAGTGGCAGTCTACCTACGAGCATCGAGATTACCCTCACCCCGGCCAGTGCGGATCCGGTTAGTGTCGAGGTAGTGCTTTCAAACAACACCGCTTTGGCCGGAACGGACTATATCGCGATGGCGCCCTTCACGGTAAACTTTCCTGCGGGAAGTACGTCCGAGACATTTAGCGTCAGCATTATTGGAGACACCCTTCCAGAGGAACATGAGAAGGTTGAGGTGTTCCTGCAAAACCCGGTCAACGCAGGGGTGGTTCAGAGCAGCGGAATCATTACGATTTTGAACAATGACTATCTCGTACCGGTAATCACGAGCACAAATTTCGGTACCGCTACGGCAGGGTTTCCCTTTTCATTTCAAGTCACTGCGAGCAACACCCCGACGAGTTACACCTTGGCCGGGAGCGTGCCTGCGGGCATGACCATGGATTCCGCGAGCGGTTTGATTACCTGGACTCCGACCAATGCAGGAAGCTTTAGTGTGACGACTGAAGCCAGCAATCCAGCGGGCACAGATAGCTTGTCACTAACGATCGCAGTGGCACCTAATTCGTTGGTGGATGCGCTCGAATTACCGAGCGGCGTCACGTTCACGGGGGGAAGTGATTGGTTTTCCCAGGCGGTAGTGACGCATGACGGAATCGACGCAGCCCAGAGCGGTCCGATCGGGAACGACGATACGAGTGTCATGACCTTGAATCTAAGTGGTCCCGACCGACTTCTCTTCTGGTGGAAGGTCGATACGATGGACGGATTTAATAATCTACAGGTACGGCTGGATGGGAACCAACAAGATAGCATCACCGGCTCCACCCAATGGGAACAATCCGCGGTCGTCATCCCGCCTGGCCCGCATACGATTGAATTTGTGTATCAAGTGATTAATACGGGAAACCATCCGGTGAATGCCGGTTGGGTGGATGAGTTGGTGTTGGAATCAGATATTTCAAGCCCCTATATTTTCTCTCCGCAAGAAGTGGTGGGAACGATTGGCAGCCCCTTCTTTTTTCAAGTTGAGGCCTTAGGAATGCCGACCAACTTTACCGCGGCCGGGCTCCCTCCGGGATTGGGCATGACCGCTTCAGGACTGATCAGCGGCACCCCAACTGCCCTAGGAGCCTTCACGCCCACAGTTACGGCGACCAGTGCCGCGGGCAGTGGGACACAGGTGCTAAACCTCCAAGTGCGTCCTTTGGTTTCAGAAGCAGTGGATGCGCCCGCTCTGACCTTCACGCCTTCCGGTCGTCCTTGGTTCACTCAATTTGACATAACGCATGACGGTGTCGATGCGGCCCAGTCGGCCTCAAGCGCGAACAGCACCATGCTGACTACGATTACCGGTCCCGAAACCTTGGTCTTCTGGTGGAAAGTCAGCAGTGAAGAAGGCTTCGATCTACTCGATTTAATTTTAGACGGAGCGATCATCGAAACCATTAGTGGAGAAGTCGACTGGACCCCCGTGGTCGTCACCATTCCAGCGGGCAGTCACACCGTCGCTTGGCGCTACAGCAAAGATCCGTCCGTGAGTGTCGGGCTTGATGCGGGTTGGGTAGACGAGGTCACCTTGATATCGTACTCAACCCAACCTGTCTTTTATAGTGAAGACCGGTTAGACCTAACTCAAGGCGAAGCAGTGCAATTCCAAGTCGAGGCGAGCCTCTTTCCGTCGTTCACCGCGACCGGCTTACCTGCGGGGATGAGCTTGAATAATAGTGGCATGCTCGCAGGGACACCGATTGTCCCGGGAACCTACAGCGTGGAAATAACCGCCACAGACGCGATCGGGATGACCGCAACGCAGACCCTAACGATTGAGGTTGGACCGAGTTTGAACGACGCTGCGGATCAGTACGGCATTACCTGGATTGAAGATACTAACCAGCCGTGGTTCGGGCAATATGATGTCAGCTATGACGGCCAAGACGCGCTTCAAGCCGGAGCGACCCCCAATTCGTCCTCAAGTGAACTATTGGCTGTCATCGAAGGTCCTGACCTTCTCTCGTTCTGGTGGCAGGTTTCGTCGGAAGAATTTTACGACCTGCTGACGGTTGAATTAGATGGCATGACGGTAACCACGATAAGCGGTCTAACGAGTTGGGAAGAAATGATGATTGAGATCCCGACGGGGGTTCACACCGTTCGCTGGGTGTATGCCAAGGATATCAACAACGTGGTGAATCAAGATACGGCCTGGATCGATCAGGTCCAGCTCGCCTCCCATTCCTCGGGAATCAACGGAACCGTGTGGCAGGATTTTAATCGCAATGCGCTCGTGGACGAAAACCTTGCGATGCTAGGGTCTAGCAATGCGGTTCTTGCTCTGTTCGAGGTAGTGAACGGCGCAACCAACGAACTCGCTTATATCAATGCGGACACCAATGGAGGCTTTGCTGTCTCCAATCTTCCGGCTGGATCCTACGAAATCGAACTCTTGATCGCGTCACTCCCTGAGCAAGGGAGTGATTTCAATCCGACGACGCCCCCGCGACAGCGAGTAGACCTGACCGCAAATACGACCATTAGCACCCTGTTTGGCTGGAATCTGACGCCTACCGCGATTGAGCTTCTGTCCTTCGAACGTCATACGAATGGCGGGATCGACAGGCTAGTATGGCGGGCGGTCGACGGTGGCGACAGCTTGGGCTTCCGAATCTCGGCACAAGATCAACGAACCGGAGAGAGTTGGGTATCGGATATCATTTGGGCCGAACAGAAGGAGTACTATGAGTGGACGGGACCGAGCAGCCCTGATCTCAGCTATTATTTGGAGTGGATCGGGACCGACCTGCAACAAGAGTTATTTGGTCCTGCGATACAGCTCCTCTCGCCTTAAGACGCATTTTTATTTCGGTATAGTCGAGGAATGCAGCGAAGAATGCATCCTTCGATTGACCTTTGCTTGCTTGGCGGTTTACCATGAGCGCTTGTATTCATGAGCGCCTCTAACCAACCCACTTCTCCCGCGAATCAAGCCAAGAGCTTGCCCATCGCCCAGGTGGTGGTTGAACGTGCTTTGGACAAAGAATTCGACTACAAGGTTCCGAATCATCTCCGCCATAAAGTGGTCATGGGATGTCAGGTACATGTCCCGTTTGGCAAGAGTCAGGTAAAAGGCTTTATCGTGGGCTTCACCAATAAATCAGCCTGGCCTCAGCTCAAAGAAATCCGTTCCCTCGTGTTGGACAAGCCTTTGGTCCAACCGAATATCATGGAGCTCGCGGTGTGGATGGCCGAGTATTATGTCTCGCCCCTGTCGCAGGTGCTGAAAACGATTTTGCCCGGAGCGGTTCGCAAGGACGGCCTGCAATTTCGGGAACAATTGATCGCGACGCCGTTGATGAAAAAGAAAGAGGTCGAGAAGCGCCCTGAGCTTAAGCTCACCGAGAAGCAAGAACTGACCTTCGACATTCTTCTCGAGCAAGGCACTCAACCCGTAAGCAGTTTGGCGCAAGCCGCAGGGGTCACGACTTCGGTGATTCACAAGCTTCGCGAAAAGGGACTGATCTCGGTTGAGACGGGAACGTTGCGACGGGATCCGCACGAGCAGGACACCATTTTACCGAGCGCGCCGCTGACCTGCACCGATGAGCAAAAAGAGGCGCTGAAGTTAATTCGGAATTCGATCAACACAGGCGAACCCCGCGTCACCCTACTCTACGGCGTGACGGGTAGCGGGAAAACCGAGGTGTACCTTCAGTCGATTTCGCATGCGCTCAACCAAGGTAAGACCGCGATTGTATTGGTGCCAGAGATCAGCTTAACCCCGCAAACGGTGGAGCGTTTTCGCGCGCGGTTCGGTAAAGGTATTGCCGTGTTGCATAGCCACTTGAGCGCAGGCGAACGGCATGACGAATGGCATCGGATTCACGAAGGCGGAATTCCGATTGTGATCGGCGCGCGGTCGGCCCTGTTTGCGCCGGTTCCGAACCTCGGCCTCATCGTGGTGGATGAAGAGCACGAAACCTCCTACAAGCAATCCGAGAGTCCGCACTACAATGCACGGGATGTCGCGGTCATGCGTGGGCACATGGAAGGATGCTCGGTGATCCTCGGATCGGCGACTCCGAGCGTGGAAAGTTTTAATAATGTCGAAGCGGGCAAATACGCTATGGCGAAGCTAACCCATCGGGTGCAGGATGCCAAACTGCCATCGGTCCGAATTGTCGACATGCGCATGGAGATGGAGCGCGAAGGAAAGCCGGTGATCTTCTCACGCGAACTGATGGACGGAATCACCAACCGGTTGCAGAAGCAGGAACAAATCATTCTCTTTTTAAATCGTCGAGGCTACGCAACTCAATTGCTCTGCGCCAAATGCGGCTACGTGGCTGAATGCCCGCATTGCAGCCTTACGCTCACCTTTCACAGACGGCTCAACCAATTGCGTTGTCATATGTGTGGTGAGCAGCAAATCCCACCTGATATTTGTCCGGTGCCTGACTGCCGCGATCCGCAATTTAAATACACCGGGCTGGGCACCGAGAAGGTCGAAGTCTATTTATCGAGTTGGTTCAAACACGCAACCATCCGGCGGGTGGATAGCGATTCCATGCGAAGTAAAGACGCATTCCGCAATACCTTGAACGATTTTAAAACCGGGCGGATTGACATCCTCATTGGCACGCAGATGATTGCTAAGGGACTGCACTTTCCCAATGTAACTTTGGTCGGAGTGATCAACGCGGATAGCACCTTACACATGCCAGAATTTCGCGCGGCCGAACGAACCTTTCAGCTGATTACTCAAGTGGCTGGCCGCGCAGGACGCGGTGATTTACACGGGCAAGTGGTGGTACAAACCTACAGCCCCCAAGAAGCAGCCATCGAAGCGGCGCAAGCCTTGGACTACGATCGCTTTTACAAAGACGAAATTAAGTTTCGGCAAGAGGCGCATTTCCCGCCATTTACCCACATGGTTCGCTTGCTCGTGCGCGGCCCCAAAGAAGAGCAAGTGATCGAATGCTTTAACGCCTTCAAGCGGGTTTGGGATGCCCAGCAGGTGTCGCCTGCGGTGATCGTGGGTGGCCCGACCCCGTGTACCATCATCAAGATTAAGGATTTGTACCGGTATCAGATGACCTTCCGCGCCCCGACGACACGAATGATTACTCGGCCTCTCCGACAAGCGATGGCGAGTCATAAGTGGCCATCAAAGTTAAAGTACACCATCGATGTCGATAGTTCAGGGATGATGTAATGGCTTGGTTTTTCTCGAGAAAAGAGCCGGCCTGGCCGGGTATGTCAGAAGCGGACTTCCGCACCCGGATCAAACGCTGCCGCTGGTTGCTTCGTGAGTTGCGTGGCGCAAGCCCTCAGACCGAAGCCCATCAAGAAGCGGTTGCCTACATTCGAAGCACCTTGGGCGCGCATCCGCTTTTGGATGATTTGGAGCGGGCGATCTTACGGGGCGAGCGGGCTCTCGGCAGGAACCGGCCATGAATCCCCGTTAATGACTTTCATGTTTGGAAAGTCGCTAAAGGATCGAAGCAACGGCGGAAAATCTTCCAGCGGCGCTTGCGGAGAATTTAAGATGCGGATGGCGGTTTGCTCGGGACGAAAGGGAGCTAATAAAACCGGTATGTCTTCGAGGCGAATCGGACGGTCAATCGGCTTGCCATCTTTTGTGGTACGAAGCACCAGCTTTTCTTTCGACAAGTAGAATCGCAAGGTGGCCGTCGGATCTTCGATCACGACCTTCGGTTGCTCAGGCACCGACGCCTCAAGTACCTGCGTCACGTACTTCACAAACCAAGCGAGTAAGAACATGTTTGAGAAAATCACCACGACGGTGAGAGGGAGAAATACCGGAAGGTTTTTCCGGAAATATCCCTGCTTTCGTTTTTTCACCGGGTTGACCCGTTTGCGGGGCTCTGGATCGGATTGCCCAAGCTTTTCTCTCTGGGGCTTAGACGGCTTGGATTTATCGGACATACTCACGTTTGGTTCACCTTGATCTACTGCTGACTTAGCTTTAAAATTTCCGATTCAGGAAGTGCCTTCTGCCACATTCCTATATTATCCAAAGCGCCTGAAAAATAATAGCGCGGGTCAGGGGTTGATTTGGCTCCAGCTTCTCCACCGATGATCAGCGAATTATTAACCTGATAGGTTAGGATATCGATTTCTTTGAAATCTTTACGCATGAGCACAAGGCCGTCAAAATAGAATAATGCATGTTGCCCGTCAAAGGTTAGGGCCAGGTGATGCCAACCGTCTGACGGTGTTTTTAAGTTATAAAGATTCAGGTAATCATCCGCGATGGCCATGCAGCCGAAAAACCTCGAACCGGGTAATTTTGAGTGCCGATACCCCAAGCTGTAGCCTCCACTCTCCGACTTACTGATCAACGTCATGGGTTTTGTCGTCCCCCAATCTTCCATCCAAACCCATAGCGCAATGGTCAGTTCGACCTGGGGTTGTAACCGTTCGTGATGTGGAATTTCGAGGTGGGCTTTAGCCTGTTTAAAGTGAAGGACTCCTGAGCGGCCTTGGTGGCTTGCTAGCCATTCGGTGTCGTGAAAGCGGACCGGGTGATCCAGCGGGCTTCGGTCGGCAGAAAGAGGACGGTCACGGTTAAAGTCGAGCCAAAGCAGTAGATCGGGAGATGGGTTTGGTAGCGGCTGGGAAATGCGAAGCTTCACCATACTGGCGAGCGGAAGGTCTTTGATCGTTCCTTCTGACTTGAGGCGAAGAACCCGACCGGCTGAACGGCCACGCAGTAAGCTATCGTCATAAAAGTGGAACGACGCCTCTCCTGAGGGAAGGAACTCGACTAAATTCACGTGGTCCCAGCGGGTTGTGATGGTTAGCCCTAGCGATTCAATCGCTAGCTCCTGATCTTGAATGACGCCCTTGATCTCGGCTCCACTACCTAGGCTAACATGAGCGACATTGGTTTCCGCGAGGCATAAAGGTGATAAGGATAATGAAACACATAGGAAGTACGGGAAAGCGAAAAGGCATGCGCAAAGGTAGCTGAATGAGTCTCGCAACATGAGCGCGAACCTGGGCCATTTGGCGGGTGGCTGAACGAAAGAAGAGAAAGGAAAATGCATGGCTTGAGCTTGTTTAGCACTCGTTAACTCGTCGAGACAAGTGGGTTTGTAGTTTGATTTTTCAGCCTTGGCGCTCCATAGTATCGCTATGAGCGGCGAAACGGTGCCAGTACAAATTAAAGGTCTGATTCCAACTCCTTCTGGGAGCGGGGTATTCCTGAACCATGATGAGAAAACCATCGCAATTTTCGTTGATCCGAGTGTTGCGGCGGCGATCCATATGTTTTTGCAGAAAATCAACAAGCCACGCCCATTGACCCACGACCTCTTCGGAAATGTCTTCACGGGTCTCGGAGTTGAGGTGCAAAAGGTTCTGATTAACGACCTGAAACAAGATACCTTTTACGCCCGTCTCTTCCTGAGGCAAACCAACGAAATTGGTACCGCGATGGTTGAGATTGATTCGCGCCCGAGCGATGCGATCGCCCTCGCCTTACAGCAAGGTTGCCCCATATTTGTCGCGAAACATGTGTGGGCCACGGCGGATGATATGAGTTGGGCCTTCGAGAAAGCGCTCGAAGACCAAAAAGATAAAAAGGAAGAAGACGATCTCGATGAGTTCCTCAAAAATTTAGAGGATCCACCGGACGAATCCGATTCTGGCGACAGTCCCGGCGACAATCCCAGTGACAATCTCGGCGACAATCCCGGCAACAACCCCAGCGACACGAGTAACAACTAGTTTGGGGCTGTACCAGAACCCTCCGGTTAGTTCTAAAACCTACCTCAGGGCAACTTTGTTCGAACCTGAAAGCCTTACAGATCGTAGCGATTGCGCCCATCGAAATAATTGATCAAGCCTTTGAGGCATTAAGCGCTTCCACACCCCCCGCAACTTGTGCAAGTCCTTCAGACTTAGACTGCACGCGGATTCGGATCGATGGGCGTTGCCCATCGCTACTTTGTTTTGCCTTTCAGGCGAAGGGTGTGTGCTAAATCCGAAAGCCATCCTGGCAATTATGATTGTGATACAGCCCCCATTGGCACTAAGTTGAGCTGATTTGCATCTAAAAAGAGTGGAAATCCAGACGGCTTAAGGCTCGTAGCGATGACACATTGATAGCCATGGTTGACAAATGAAGTGAGGAGGCCGTGGTCTGGTGGTCTATCCCTTGAACCTCATCGCGGTGACACCAAAGCGTATGGTAGGTGATTCTTAAAAACGTTGGAGGTCTCGTTTTTTAATGGGTTCTGGGCAAGAGTAGGTTCAAACTAGGAGGGCTGAGTCCTGCGCCTCGTTCCGACTCTAGCCTAACTAGTCTAGCTACCGGATAACGAAACAGCTTCGCAGGCGTTGTCAGGGATCCAGCCCCCGACTTTACCTGAACGAACCTTTGTCATGCCGTTCAGGCTTTCCTCCGCGATCACCACGCTTCCAACCGGCAAGGTGAAGTGGACTTTACTGGCGGCCAGCGGCTCAAAGGTCGCGGCTTGGTTGTCATTTAAAATCACCACTTCGGCCGGAGCGTTTTGCGGGGCGGTAACGTGACCTCCTGCCAATCCGAGGACGAGCAAGGTGCCACCCACAACCGAAACTCGAATCCACCAGGCTTTGGAGACGCTAAAAAAGAGTAATAGCAGGAACAGCAATGGCAGTAGAATGAAGCAAGCGAAGACGAGCCCCATCCATTTGGAATGCGACACCGCCTGAAGCACCTTCATCACGGGATTCGTAGCCGGCATTTCGGCTCCGGTTTGTTCACGCACAAATCGCAGATTATTCTTCAAGTCTGCGTCGGCGGGCATCAGGCGTTCCGCGCGGCGGTAATTTAAAATAGCACGACCTGGGTCACCTTGCTGATAGTAGGCATTGCCTAAGTTATAAAACAGCTCCGCTGAATAGGAACCATCTTCAAGAATTTGCTCATACCACTCGACCGCTTCGATGTAGTCTCCTGCATCATAGGCTTCTTGACCTTTAAAGAAGAGGCGGTCCGGCTCAATGGCAAGGCTACTCAGCATCGAAAGGCAGCAAACACATAGGGTTATAAAAAGATGGGATCTCATGGAAATTTGGTGGCTCATTATACTTTCACCTTCTCGCAGGCGATCAGCACCGCTTTCAAATCATCGAGATGTTTATGCATCTGATCCCCCGTGGCGGCTTGACCGAAACGCTGTGCTTCGCAGGCGTCAAAGAGTCCCTTAAGCTTTTGCATGTGATCGATGTCGACCCCGCCAGCTTCCAGTGGCCCTTTGATACGATCGTAACTCACTTCACCTGCGCCGAGGTTAAATTGATTTCCGTAAAATCCGGTGAGGCATTCCCAGATCCGATTATAAAATCCGGTTCCGTCTTTTGCTCGCAGAGCGTTTTCCGCTTCCGTGATACCCGCTCGAGCCGCTTTGGGTGCTTCACGTTTTCGAGCAAGTGCGACGTCACCCCGCAGTGCGTTTCTACGCCGAATAAACCAAGCCCCAACGAGGAAGCATGCAATCGAGGCGAGTGGGCCGAGCAACGCAACGGGACGCAGATACCATTGGCTGGCGCCAAGTTGTTTCCAGGCACTTGTTTTGGTTTTGAGGTAAACCAAATTGGGATCCATGACTCGACGGGTGCCGGCAATGGTTACGGCAGGGCCTGCGACGGCACCGAGACCTGCTCCTTCAATCGGATTAACTTTCACGGGAAAGGGGCCTTTCGAAATCACTTCATACGTCCCCTTTTTCGGGTTAAAGTAACTGAAGTCCAAGGCAGGAATTTCGGTGATGGATGGATCGGTAATGGTGACGACTTGTTCGAAATTGCGCAGAGAATGCAGGCCGGTATTTTTGGCTACATCGCGATCGAGGTCACGATTCCGTTTGATCTCATAGCTTCGGAAACCAGAGATCTCAGGAAATTCGGGTGGCGTGACATACTCGGGATCGGAGTCGATGCAGCTGATTTGCATTTTCAGGGTAATCGGTTCGCCAACTGAAACCTCGAGCGGTGAGGCCACCGCATCAAAGGAGTAGGATCCTACACCGCCGCTAAAGCCCTTCGGCTTACCTTCTTCCGGCAGAGCCCGCACTGTGACCGTCGGCGCATCTAATGCGTAGAGATCGACCGGCTTGTTGCTTCTCTGTTGGAAGCGAACGAAACCTCGGTTCTCGGTTGTGACCACCTGCAAGGCAATGGCTGCTTTGGGATTCACGTTTAAAGGCCCTGGACTGGTGGCGACGCATTGCAAACGGTAACTGATCACAGTGTAGGGCGGAGCAGAACTGTTTGGCAAACGCTCCCAGGTCAGGCCCGACACCCGGGTATCATCGATGACGAACTTGGAAGGAGGAATGAAATTCTTTTTTGCATAGACCTGAAAAATCATAAGCATTTTCTGTCCTACAACCGGATTTTCCGGCTTCACTTCTAGGCGAGCAAAAATGTCATCTTTATCGGAGCCACCGATCACAGTGCCGTTGATTACGGTCGCGGCTTTGCCCACGACACGAATGGTAACTGGGCTGACGATAATGAGCTTTTTATTTACGGAAAATTTCCACTGCGGGATGGTGTAACTTCCTGCCAGTGCAACCCGAGGTTTGAGAGTAAAGATAACCCGCGCTTTCCCCGCCCCAGGATTATGGGTGCTTCGTCCATCGCTGCGGATCTCTACCCCAGAATTTAGCCGGTCAAGGTAGGCCGCGGGAGGAATTTCGATATCTGGTTCACCCCGCATGAGATCGCGACCACTCAAATCAATGATGAGGGTGGCGGTTTCACCCACGCGCAACAAGGGGGGTTCGACCGATTGGGCCGACTTAACAATTTGGGCAGATGCTAGTGGCGCGATGCAAATGAAAGCGAGCAAGAGGCCTAGGCGCAACCAAGTTGAGTTGGGAAAGGAATACCGCATGCTTACCAGTCTTTTTCAATTTTCATTGGACTCGCAGCGCGAATCTTTAGTTTAGGACGATTCTCTTGTTCGTCCATGAGGAGTGACTGCAAGATTCGATTCACATCTTCTTGGCTCATGGTCATTTCTTGCGGTTCACCACTTGGTTCAGGCGGTGGACTTTGCTCCCCCTCTTCCCCCTCTGGGTTATCACCTTCTGACTCGTCGCCGGATTCTTCTCCGTCTTCCGAGCTGTCTTCCTCGGAAGGGTCACTGGATTCTTCATCAGATTTTTCGCCTTCGTCTTCCCCTTCGCCATCCTCGCTTGGCTCGGAGTCTTCGGAATCGTCTGATTCGTCACCTTCTTCGCTGTCCTCTGATTCGTCACCTTCTTCAGAGTCTTCTGACTCGTCGCCTTCTTCGGAGTCTTCTGACTCGTCTCCCTCTTCACCCTCTTCGCCGTCCTCGCCCTCTTCCTGCTGTTGAGAAGGGATGTTTTTAAGGCGCCGCAAATTTTGGCCAGCGAGTTCGAGATTTTTGACCGCTTGGGTATTCTTGGGGTTCAAGCGAAGGCTGTCTCGGTAATGAGAGACGGCCGTCGACATGGCTTTGGTAGCGCCTTCCAAATCGCTTTGCGCTTCGAGAGCCGCCGCTTGGGCAAAAGCGGTATTGGCTTGGTTAAAATGCATCGACTGCTGGAGGTCGAGCGATTCAGACCCAGGAAATTCCTGAAACCGCGTCATCGCTTCTTCGAAATTTCCCATGCGGCTATCCGATGTCGCGAGATTGAAATTCCCTAATGCGACATCTGCGTTATTGGTTGAGCCGATGGCCTGCAGAAAGGCATCTTTAGCTTCCGCGAAGTTTTCCGACTCGAATGCTTTTACTCCGCGTTCGGTGGCCTCACGAAAATCTTGACCCTGCGTTACAGAGGGTGAACACATCGCAAAAAGGACGAAACCAATGGCGAAAACAAAATGGAAACGGGATTGATTCATGTTCGTTTGTGCTTTGAATTTTTACGGATCATTCCTTCGAGAAGAAGTAAAACGAGACAGGCTCCGAGAAACCAGCCAAAGCGTTCATTGAATACTTTAACCCGACTTTCTTTATTAGAAGAACGCTCCAGCCCCTCAATACCTTTCAACAAAATGGTTTCCAGGCCGAAATCGCCCTGTGAAAACGACCGGACGTAGAATCCACCGGTCGCCTGAGCCATTTGACGGAGCGGGGCTTCCTGAAGTGATGAGGTGACAATTTGCCCATCTTGGTCCTTCAAATATTTGGTCTCGCCACGTCCGGCATTGATTTCGATGGGTTTGCCGGCCGCGGTTCCCACCCCCAAGGTGAAGAGTTTAATATTCCGTTCTCGAATTTCGTTTAACACCACGTCCATGCGATCTTCATGATCCTCGCCGTCCGTGATGAGGATGATCACGCGGTCGGATTGTACATCGTCTTCGAAGCTTTCCATGGCTTCGCGAAGGGCTCCACCGATATCGGTTCCACCTTGTTGAATCACGCCAACATTCACATCCTTGAGGGTCAGGAGAAAGGTACGGTAGTCTGAAGTCAATGGGCAGTTAAGAAAACTCGCGCCGGCAAAGGCAACGAGGCCGAGGCGGTCTCCCTGTAGAAGTCCAACAAAGTCTTCAATTCCCCGGACGGAGGCCTCGAAGCGATTACCAGGCAGGTCGGTGACCAGCATGCTTCGAGAGGTATCGAGGGCGATCATGACATCGAGACCGCGACGTTGGATCTTCTGCCATTCGTAACCCCATCGCGGCTGCGCCACGGCAAGGATGCCAAAGCAGAGCGCTGCCAGCAAAAGAAACAGCCGCAGAATATCGGCAGACTTACTCCGCCCCGGCATAATGTGATCTAGGGCCTCATCTGAACCGATGCGCCCAATGAGTTTATGCCTACGGCCGATACGCCACCAGGCATAGAGCCCAAATAGCGGAATCACCCAGAGTGCTTGCAGTGCGATTGGCCATCCCCAATTCATCAGGTCAACCTCCCAACCCGCCCAAAGGAGAGCAGGAACTCAAGCGCGATCAGGAGCAGGCCAGGAATAGCAAACCACTGAAATTTTTCGACAAAGCTGGTGAAGTGTTCCGTCTCGATTTCGTAGCGCTCCATTTTATCAATTTCATCATAGACCCCAGTCAGAGAATCATAATCTTGAGCTCGGAAAAACTGGCCGCCGGTAACCGAGGCGATGTTCACCAAGGTTTCTTCATCGATCTGCGACTGCATCTGACGGGTAAAGGGAAGACGTTGGCTTCCTCGATACATCGGCACCGGTACGAGACCTTCACGCCCTGCACCAATGGTATGTACTTTGACCTCTTTGAGTTTGGCTAGTTCTGCCGCCTGCTCTGGCGTGATGGTGCCGGTGTTGTTCACCCCGTCCGTGAGAAGGATGATGACTTTACTTTTGGATTCCGATTTATCGAGGCTGGCAACCGCGGTGCCTAGCGCATTGCCGATGCCAGTTGCTTCGCTTTCAATAATATCGGTGGAGAGCATTTTGATTCGTTGCTTCAACCAATTCTTGTCGAAGGTAAGCGGTGCCATGGTGTAGGGGTGAACCGCGAAGGCAATGACGCTGAAGCGGTCGTCGGGGCGCTTGTCGACGAATTCGGCGACTACGTCCTTGACCGCATCAAGCCGATTGCGATTGGGATGACTCTCGGTTGAAAAATCGAGTGCTTCCATGGAACGAGAGACATCGACCACCAGTACGATATCAACCACATCACGTGATTCACGGCTTTCGGTCATGCCTTGGCGAGGTTGAGCTAAAGCAAGGATCAGAGCGAGGACACCACAGGCATATAAAACGGGGAGAAGTCGATGCGCGATCACGGCCCAAGAGGTTCCCAGACCATCTAGCAAGTTTCCATCACTGTAGCGAACGGATGAAAACCGACTGCGACGAAAATAGCGAAGCCAAAGCAGAAGCGGCAACAAGAGCGCGAGAAGAAGCATCCAAGGTTGACCAAAGCTAAACTCAGACATCTGTGTTGCCTCCTTCGGCGGAAGGTAGAGAGGTGGAAGGTGAAGAGGTGGACGGCGAAGAGGTGGACGGCGAAGACGTGGACGGCGAAGACGTGGACGGAGCAGAGGCGGGACCAGCCGAAGCGACCGAGTGCTCAACCGAATCCGCAACCAACTGATTTGGATCGACCGCGGTTTCTTCGACAATTTGCAAGACGAGATTAAAGCCTCGGGTCATATCAGATGCTTCGGGCTGGTGTTTCGCGAATTTTACCAAGTCAGAAAGTTGCAGAAAATTTGCCATTCTAGACTTATGCTTTGAACTTAGAGCGTGATGGGTTGCCGCTTCTTGAAGAAATTCTTCCGTGGTGGATTCAGGAGCCCGAATCGCGAAGCGGCCTTCCAGGTATTCGCGGAGGATATTACTGCAATCGACGTAAAACGGCTCGCTCTGTCCTGAAGAATGATAGCCTTTTTGTTGTAGGGCACGTAGACGTTGAATCGCTATGGCGTGCGGAGGCTCTGGGGCAAATTCCAAGATCGGCTTAATATTTAACAGGGTCTTCAGCAAGTATCCCGCCGAGAGGGTGAAGAAAATACCACTTAGGATCAGCCCCCATGGAATGGGTTTCGGTGGAAGCGCAGGCGCTTTTCGTGCTCCCTGCAACGACTGTTTGAGATGGGTTTGAATCATCTCCAGCGAAGCTTGGTCCGCAGTGTTTGTTTCGTCGGAAGGCGGCAAGATAGCAGCCTCTTGATTGCTCAAGCGACTCCGAACCTTTAATGTGAGATCTTTCACCGGCAAAAAGGCCTCCGACCCATTGGTCGACACGCAGGTGACACGCCCGGTGGAAACCGAAAGGTCGCCCAAGCGCCAACTGCTCACGGTAAAGGCAAGCTGACTTCGTTTCATTGTATCGGAAAGCTGCTCCACATTCTCTTTGCGAGAGCGTAATTCCAAATCTGGATCGCCAGAAAAAAGATCGGTGGGGAAGACAATGGTTTGGTCCAGTCCATGATACACATCGATGGTGCCGGGAACCACGGCACCTAAGGCAACATGATTGGTTCCAAGCTGGGCGCGAAGAGCGGGCAGCTCGGTCGGAATCTCGGACTCGGACGACTTGTTGCCGCCGCAGCCTGTCATCAAAGATGCGCAGAGGACGGCAGTACATAAGCCGGCTATAAACCTGGGCGCTAAACGGGTCATCGTGGTCTCCCCGCGCGCATTTTAAAGAACTTCATTAACGCTCTTTCGTAAGGTTGGTCGGCGCGAATCTCAACCGTATCCACACCCGCGCGCCGAAGCTGGGCTAAAATATTTTCTCGGCGTTGGTCAAAGCGCTCGCTCAATTTAGCCCGAATTTTCGCGCTACCAAAATCAACAAAGCTTCGCTTACCGGTTTCAGGATCGACAAAATCGATCAACCCGGTTTTGGGCCAATAGCGTTCCCGTTGGTCGCCAATGATGATTGCGGCCGTGTCGTGCTTGCGACCGAGAACCGAAATGGGCCGGCGGAATTCTTTATCCGTGATGAAGTCGCTGATGAAAAAGACGATGGACTTCCGATGGGTGATCAAATTGACGTGGTCAATCGCCGGGGCAAAATCGGTGCCGAGGTCTTCTGGGGTCGCACTTAACACGTCGCTAATGACCCGCAAGACGTGTCGGGAGCCTTTGCCAGGAGCGATCACCTTTTCGACTTTATCGGTGTGAAGAATCAAGCCGACCTTGTCATTATTTTTAATCGCCGCAAAAGCGAGGACAGCTGCGATTTCGGCGGCAACATCCCGCTTCATGAGCTCTGTGCTTCCGAAGTCATGCGAAGCCGAGATATCGACCACGAGCATCATGGTTAGCTCGCGTTCTTCACGAAACTTTTTGATGAAAGGTGCGTTCATCCGAGCCGTGACATTCCAGTCGATGGAACGAATATCATCGCCCGGAAAATATTCCCGAACCTCTTGGAATTCCATCCCCTGCCCTTGGAAGGCAGAATGGTACGACCCCGCGAACACATCGTTCACGATATGGCGGGTACGAATCTCGATGTTCCGTACTTTTTTAAGCAGCTCTTTTGGAAGCGGCATAGGGTCGTATCAAGTTAGGGGCTAAGAAGCGGAGGTGCAAAAAGGCACCCCGAAGAAACGAAATATCGGCCTAAGGCACGGGAAGCTGGTTGAGAATCCGACTGATGATGTCATCGCTGGTTAGCTCGTCGGCTTCGGCTTCGTAGGTAATCATCAAGCGGTGACGCAGGACATCCGGTGCGATCGATTTTACATCTTGCGGGGTTACGTAGCCGCGACCTTGCAAGAACGCATGCGCTCGTGAAGCGACGGTGAGGGCAATGGTGGCACGAGGAGACGCCCCAAAACGAATGTAGTCGCCTACATCCAACTTGTAATCGGCAGGAGTCCGGGTCGCGAAGACGATGGAGAGAATGTACTCTTTGATTTTGTCGTCGATGTAAATTTGATCAACCACCTGGCGAGCTTTCAAAATGGCTTCGGCTTCGATGACAGGACGTGGCTCGATACGCACATTGGTAAAGGCCATTTGGTTCATGATTTCCCGTTCTTCATCCAAGGTAGGATAGGTAATCTTGAGCTTGAGCATGAAGCGGTCGACCTGTGCCTCAGGCAACGGATAGGTCCCTTCTTGATCCACGGGATTTTCCGTGGCCATCACAAGGAATGGCTTGGGGAGGGAAAAGGTTTCTGAGCCGATGGTGACTTGACGTTCCTGCATCGCTTCGAGCAGGGCGCTCTGCACTTTAGCGGGGGCACGGTTGATTTCGTCCGCGAGAATGATGTTGCTAAAGATCGGCCCCTTCTTGGTTTCGAAGCTACCTTCTTTTGGGTTATAAATCAGGGTTCCCAAGACGTCGGCGGGTAGGAGATCTGGGGTAAACTGGATTCGTTGGAAATCCGTCTTGAGAATCGTGGCTAGGGTCTTGACCGAAAGGGTTTTGGCCAAGCCAGGCACCCCTTCGAGCAGAACGTGACCATTGGCCAGAAGACCAATCAACAATCGGTCAATGAGGTAGTCTTGGCCGACGATAACTGTCGCCATTTCGCGGCGCACATCGGCCACAAAAGACATCTCTTCCTGCACCCGTTTACTGATGACATCGATACTTTCACTCATAACATTACTCAAATTAGTTCATTCTCTTAGATTTCGACGAAGAGCGGATGATTTGTCTAAACAAAGCGCCGAAAGGGTGCAAGTGTTTGATGCACTTTCAAGAATTGGATTTTGGGGATGGAGAGAAGGGAAACGTGAGGGGAAAGTAAATTATTCCCACGAAAACCGTTTGGGGGCGCGTTTCGGATCCGGCTCTTTTAAAAATGGCTTTTCGTCGGCGCGTTTTTTGACGCTGAAATCGAATTCGCGTGGTCCTTGGTTTCGAGGACGGGTTAATGCGCCTGATGCCGAAGGCGCAGCCTGTCCGGGGCGCGCCATGATCGTTGGCGTGAGGGTGATGCTCCCGCTTGTGCGCTCCGTCGTTTTTGAGATCCCCGTCGGAGCTCCTAAAAAGCGTTGATAAAATTCTTGATGGCCGGCTAGCCCGCCGATGGATAGGGTTTGGCCCGAATAGGCGACGACCGAAGTCGATACGCGTTGGAAACGAACCTGATGACGCCTGCCCTGCACCAGGCCACGCAATTCAGGAATCAAGGTGACGTGCACAAGGGCTTTGGGGCCTTGGCCGACCACACGAACCTGAACCGCGAGATAGGCCCCTACCCGATCCCACTTAAAATCGAGTTCGTCGTCGAACCAGCCTTGGGTATCCGCGTAGGTGGTTAACCAATCCAGATAAGGAACCCGCTCGCCGACTTCGATCGAAGCCGAGTGCCCGCTGGCAACCACGAGGGTTTGAACCGCGAGTTGATCAGCGGTCCCGGATTGGCTTGAAAGAGTTGGCCGGCCACGAATTTGAGGAGGAAGGCCGAGGCGGCGATTGGACCGAATGCTCCAGTCCCCTTCAACGGCAGAGCTTCGCGAACGGCTTCGTTGACCGAAGCGAACTTCGATTTGAACATTTGGAACCGGCTGGTCGAATTGAGTGATGAACTGCTGAACCACTTGCTGCACCTCGGGGCGAGCGAGCACAGCGGCTTGTTGCTGGGCCGGATACATGGTAACACGTTCGCCCTGCCCTTTGAGTAGCATCTGGATGCCTGATTGGATTTGCTCCGCCGAGGCATGGGTGTATCCGTAGACCTTGAGTTCGTTTTGAGCCCAACTCGTGCTTACCCCAGCGAAGATGGTGGCGAGGATAAGGCCTAGGACGGGCAACGGAGGCATCGTATGGCGCGATCGGCTTACGGGAACAAAATGCAGCGGCAGCGGCCACCGGGCACGTCACGGAAGTCGATCACCCCTTGGTCGCAGCCATCTTTGCGCTGTTCGCACCGGGTATGAAAGCGGCAACCGGGTGGAGGCGCCATGGGTGATGGAATCTCGCCGCCCAAGGCTTTGAGTTCACGGTGATCCACATGCATGCTTGGGGCGGATTCAAGTAACGCCTTCGTGTATGGATGTTTTGGATTCGAAAAAAGTTCCTTGCTGTCGCTTTCATCCACGATTTGCCCGAGGTACATCACCGCGACGCGATCTGCGAGGTATTCCACCACGGAGAGGTCATGCGTAATAAAGAGGTACGTGAGACCTAGGTCATCTTGAAGTTGGTTCAGCAGGTTCAAGATGGAAGCTTGCACCGACACGTCCAAGGCAGAAGTCGCCTCGTCGCAGACAATAAAATCAGGGTTCACCGCAAGCGCCCGCGCGATGCAGATACGCTGGCGTTGGCCTCCAGAAAATTCGTGTGGATAGCGGTGCATGGCATCGGGGCCGAGCTCAACTTTTTCCAGAACCTCGCGAACTTGGCGTTCGAGGTCCGCCTTGTTTGTTGCGAGACCAAAGCTACGAATGCCTTGGCCGATGATGTCTTTCACAAACATGCGAGGGTCGAGTGAACTCGCGGGATCTTGAAAAATGATTTGTAGTTTTTTCCGGGCTTCGAGAAGTTCTGGACCCTTCATTTTCAGGACATCTTTGCCCTTATAAAAGACTTCGCCTTCTGTGGCTTCCACTAAGCGCAACAAGGTTTTGCCTACCGTGGTTTTTCCGCATCCGGATTCGCCTACCAAGGCCAAGGTTTCGCCACGATTAATCGTGAAGGACACGCCATCGACGGCGCGGACATGGCCAACCGTTCGCTTGAAGAACCCCTTTGTCACGGGGAAATAGGTCTTTAAATTTCGGACTTCCAACAAGGGTTCGCTCATGCTTTAGCCTCTTGATCGCTATATAAAAAACAGGCCGCTTGGTGGCCATCGGAGACGGTTTGCAAACTGGGATCGGCCACGCGACATTTGTCAAAGCAGGAGTCGCATCGATCAGCAAAACGGCAATGGGTTGGGAAGGCGGTGGCGGGTGGGACCCGACCAGGGATCTCGGCCAGTTTACCACCTCGGAGCTCGGCCCCAGGAATCGCCTTCAAGAGTTGCCTCGTGTAAGGATGTTGCGGGTTGGTAAAGAGCTCCCTGCGTTCCGCAGTTTCGACCACACGCCCCGCGTACATCACCATGACACGGTCCGCGACTTGGTTTACCACGCGCAGATTGTGCGTAATCATTAGGACCCCCATGTTGCGCTCGGCCTGCAGGTCTTTAATCAGCTGCAAAATCTGGGCCTGAATCGTCACATCGAGTGCGGTGGTTGGCTCGTCTGCGATCAGGACTTCGGGTTTACAAGCTAGGGCCATGGCGATCATGACCCGCTGCTTCATCCCGCCCGACATTTCGAATGGATAGGCGTCGTAACGCGCTTCGGGGTTGGGAATCCCGACCTCACCAAAGAGTTCGATGACTTCTTTACGCGCATCAGCTTTACTCAGCTTTTTGTGAATCCGAAGTCCTTCTGCCACCTGAGGGCCGGTGCGGAAAACTGGATTCAAACTGGTGCCGGGTTCTTGAAAGATCATCGCCATGCGATTTCCACGAATCGAGCGACGCTCTTTAATCGACATCTTCAGGATATCTTTTCCGTCGAAGAGAATTTCGCCGCTGGGATGCAGGGCGTTACGAGGCAGGAGTTGCATGACGGAAAAGGCGGTGACTGATTTGCCACAGCCGGATTCACCAACGATGCAAAGGGTCTCACCAGCAGCCACGTCGAAGGAAATACCGTCGACGGCTTTGGCCATGAGCCCGCCCCCCACTTTGAAATGAGTTCTGAGATTTTTTACGGAAAGAATCATAATTATTCTCCGGCGCTGATACGTGGATCGAGGGCGTCGCGTAGAGCGTCGCCAATCACATTGACGCTGAGCACCAACAAAAAGAGGGCGGTTGATGAGAAGATTAGGTTCCACCAAATCACCGGCTCGCGTGAGACTTCGGAGAGGGAGTTATTGATGATTCCTCCCCAACTATTATCGAGCCCGATGCCGAGATAACTGAGAATACTTTCAGAGAGAACAAGTCCGGTAAAGGCGAGGATCGCGGTGATGATAACAATATGCATCAGGTTGGGAATAATGTGACGCAAAATGATTTTTGCGTGTGAGACCCCGAGGCATTTGGCGGCTTGTATGTATTCAAGCTCACGAAGCTTGAGGGTTTCGCCACGGGAAAGGCGACAGAGCCCAACCCAGCCTGCAACCCCGAGACCGATGCACACCTGAATGATCCCCTGGCCTAGCGCCATGATCAAAGCGAAGAGCAAGAGCAAGGACGGGATGGAGGACAGAGTGGAGTAAACGTAGACGACAAAGTCATCAATTCGCCCTCCGAAATACCCTCCCATGACCCCGAAGAGAAGCGCCAAAGGAATGCTAATCATCAGCGGTAAGGTGCCGACAATAATGGCTGGCTTGCAGCCTTTGAGGATTTGATAGAGGGTGTCTCGCCCATCAATGGTTGTGCCGAGCAAGTGACGGAATTCGAGTTCTTTTTCACGCTTGATAAAGTCGTGGCTCGCCATGGGAGCCGCGTAGGTTGTCTCCACATATTCCCACTCTGGCATCCCAATCGCCATACTGAAGACGCGATCTAAAACCGATCGAGGTTCACGCGCTTGCAAGGCGACTTGCTTGGAGTCTGCTTCATCAAATTGATCCTTCCATGACAGCGCGTCGAGAAAAGCGGTTAGGATGAAAAAACAAGAAATGATCAGAGACAGAACAACGATCGGACGACGGAACAAGCTCCGGACGCGTTTGCCCCAAAATGGGTGACGTAACACCCGCCAAAGTCCAAACACGAGGAGGCTCGCGGTGAGGATGGCGAAGAGGTTCTGCCATTGGAAACCGGGCAGAAGCGGTGCTTTATCAGCAAGAATAAGAGGCATCATTGAAGTTTCACCCTTGGGTCGACGAGCGTGTAGCTCAAGTCAGTGATGAGATTGAAAACGATATAAAGCAGGGAGCCGATGAAGACCATGGCGGATAGGGTGCTGAAGTCACCGTTCTGAATCGCTTTGACCGTGAGGCGGCCAAGTCCAGGAATTCCGAAGAAGTTCTCGATCAATAGGGAACCGGTGAACAGGTAGGGAATCGACATGACAACCCCAGTGAGTACCGGAATCATCGCGTTTTTGAGCAGGTGCTTGAAGAGTAGGCTAGTGTCCCCGACTCCTTTGGCCCGCGCGGTGCGCATGTAATCGCTGTTCACTTCATTCACCATGATGGTGCGGTAGAGTCGGATACGGCGGCTCAGTGAATCAACCACCCCGACTAAAATCGGCAAGAAAAGGAAATGCATTTTATGATCCTCTGACCAACCAGAGATGGGGAACCATCGCAGGAGCTTGCCGAGAACGTACTGCCCTCCGATGATGTAGAGAAAGACCACCAAACTCATACCCAGTACGCACATGATCAGAGCAAAGCGGTCCACGTAGGTATTCATAAATAGAGCGACAATGAGCGAAATGGCAATCGATATAAACAGCCCGATGACAAAGATAGGAACTGTGAGGGCTAAACTGGGTCCAGCTCCAGCTCGGATTTTATCCATAATCAGCTGATCATCCATGTCCGATTTACCGAAATTGAAAGTCAGCATGCTGCTGAAATAGCGATAGAATCGAGTATTGGCAACCTTGTCCGTGACGCCTTCTTCGTCGGCATTGAACAGAAGAGGTAGGTCGTAGCCCTTTTCCTTTTTCCATTCTTCGATGACTTCATTGCTTACCTTTTCGCCCTTGGCTTTACGGGCCATTTGATCCGGGTCGTTGACGGCAAAGAAGATAACAAAAAAGATAAATAGAACCCCGAGAATAGTTGGGATTCCCTGCAAGAGACGACGAATGCTGTACGCTAACATATTAGCGGCGCTCCTTTATGAGGCTGACGAGGGCGGGGATGAGGAACAGTAGAAATCCAAATATGAAGATAAAGGCGGGCCAAACCAATGGTTTGTTCCAGGCCAAACGCTTTTCGCTCCGCTTATCGACATCGAAGCTGTAGTATTTGAACCAAGCGCCCGTGACCGGATGTTGTTTGACCCCGTGAATCCAATCGTGCGACAGGATGTAATTTTCTTCGTGCGTGGTGGGGATCCAGGGGGCATCGTTTTCAAGGATATCGCGCATTTTCACAATAATCTCCATGCGACTCAAGGTCTCCTTTTTGGCCTCACCAGTTTTCGCATCGGTGTATTCGACTTCACGGGATTCGTCGTTGGTCATGGTTTCCATGGCTTCGAAAAGCTCATCGTAGCGCGGATTTTCATAGCGCGCGTAGTTCACGCTGTGGTCGCTGTATTTGCCGCTATTTGGGCCATAGAGCAAAAAGAGGAAATTCTCTGGATCGGGATAATCCATCATCCAGCCCCAGCTCAAAACTTGGTAACTCGCGTTTTTGTTATAGACCTTGGTCATGAACTGGTTGTAGTCGGAGCTTTCGATATTGAGCTTCACGCCAAGCTCCGCCCACGCATTTGCGTAGTATTGAAAATACAAGGTGCCGGGCGGAGTGGTGGCCGCGCTCATCACCGTGAGCTCTAGTGGCTTGCCCGTTTCTTGGTCAATCCCGCCTTCAAATCCAGCCTCTTTGAGTAGTTCTTTGGCGCGGGTCAGGCTAGGGTCATATTGCCGATACGGATTTTTATACTCGGGGTCGTAGCCGAACACCCCGGGTGGAATGGGGCTTTGTGCCAAGACACCTAGACCATTGTAAAACTTATCGTGAAACTCCTGCATGTCGATGGCAAGCGAAAGCGCTTGGCGGACTTTGCGGCGACGCTCAATCTCAACCTCGCGATTGGCTTCGAGCTTGGGATCTTTAAACTTGGTTGGCATCCCGATGAGATCATCATCGAGGTTAAATAACACGTAACGGACTGCGACTTCGTTTTCTTTCACCAAGCGAATCCCGAGCTCTTGCATCTCGGGTGTGAGGCCTTCATTCTGGATCGCTTGGCCAAAGCCTTCAATTGGAATCCCGCTGCGGTCATAATAACCTTGAAGGAATTTACTAAATTTCGGCAGGGACTCGCGCTCTACGTGAAATTCAACTCGATCAACAAAGGGGAGATTTTTACCCGCGGTGGCCTCGGCCCAACAGTCTTTTTCGACGTCATCTGGGCAGGAGGGTTTTTCGGGGAAAATAGTACTGGGCGCCTTCTGGGTGAGCCCCCACCAGTTTTCATTCTTGAGCAAAACGATTTTGGCTTCCCGGTTATAGCTCGCCCAATCGAAACGAAAGACGCCTGTGCCTACGGCGCGCTTGGCGAATTCGAGAGGTTCATTTTTATGATGAATGTCGCCACGCTCCGGCTTGTCATCGGGATTATAATACTTCACCGCTTCATGTGGGATCGCGGAGATAAAGTTCATCGCGAGCCAGTAGAGGATTTGTGGATAGGGTTGCTCCATCACCATGTCGAAGCTGTATTCGCCAGTGACTTGAATCCCAGAGATATCGCCTGCCTGTGCGATGGCATCGACCTGGGGAAGTTCACCACTTTTCTTGCGACCGTTCTCGTCCTCTTCCTCGACCTTGTCTTTTTTAGCTTCGTCGTGCGCTTCGTAGACCGCAATGAGTCGTTTTCGGTAATCGCTGAGGCCTTTGATGCGCATGAAATTTGTAGCGATGGGGCATGCGGTTTTGGGGTCGACCAAGCGCTTGAAAGCAAAGAGAAAGTCTGAGGCTTTCAGCTCGCGGCCTTTTCCGCCGGGGAAACAAGGATCATCGATAAAATAAACGCCTTGATTCAATTCGAAGCTGTAGCGGACTTCTTCGACGTCGCCTTTAGCGTTACGTTTAATTTTGGGGGTCGGGATCGACTTCGCAAGTTGCGGAATCATCTTCAACGGACGCTCAAGGTAATCGTAGGTAAATAGCCCTTCGTAACAGGAGCTAACGAAGATGCCATCGCGCACGTTATATGCTTTTTGCGGGTCAAGACTCGCCGGTGCTTCGCTGAATGCGGTGTAATAGACCACATCATCGCTTTCGACGGCATCCGGATACGGTGAGTTTGAACACCCACTGAACCAACAACAGGAGGTCAGAAGGGAAATAAAGAGGATCCAAAAACGATTCATTGGGCGACACGTAAGATGAATTTCAGAGAAGAGTCGAATTCTTTTCGCCAGCTACGATACATTTCAAAGTGATTTCAACGAGCAGGCTTGAGGTCAGCATCCCACTGTTTGAGGGCACCCATGCACATGGAACGAAGGTTACGGCCTTGTGGCAGCTCTAAAAGGTTTACTTGCTCTTCAGGATCCTCGGCAATGTTGAAAATCCATTCTGAGGGAACCCCGCCTTCCATTCGATAGATGTACTTCCAATGTCCAAAACGGACTGCATTCCAGGTCGTCGTACCGCGTTTTGCCCGCCAAAATAGCCGGCGCGCAGGAGCGGGAACCGCGACCTCGGCGTGATGAAACATGTCCACCCCATCCAGATTCAAAGACGCGACATCTGCACCTACGATGCGTGCAAAGGAGGCGGTAAGGTCCATGGAAAGAAAGGGAGTCGCATTCACTTTACCGCCTTCGAGATGTCCGGGCCATTTGGCGATCAAAGGAGCGCGGATCCCGCCTTCGAACAAGCCACCTTTGTGTCCACGTAGCGGTGCATTTAACCCTGGGACCATCGCGCCATGATCGGAGGCGAAGATAACGAGGGTGTTGCCTGAAAGTCCGTTCGACTCGAGCGAGGCAAGAATTGTCCCAACCTGTGCGTCCAAATCTTCGACCATGCTCACGTAGGCTGAACGAGGCCCTCTGCTCCAGTTTTCCGCAGTGAACACGGATCCGGTATCGCCGGGTGCCTGGAACGGGAAATGAGGCGCGGTATAAGGTAAGTAGAGGAAGAATGGCGAATTGCTGGCGGCTTGCTTATCAATGAAAGAGACCGCATCCTCGGTAATGAGATGGGTTAGGTAACCATCGCGATCGATCGGCGCTGCTCCGTCATATAAAACAGGAAGAGGAGAAAGCTCCTTGTGGGTATAATAGTCGCAGTTGCCGCCAAGCACTCCGAAAAACTGATCCCACCCGTATTTGAGCGGGTTGAAATGTGGTTCGTAGCCGAGATGCCACTTACCGAAGATGGCGCTGCGATACCCCGCTTTGGTAAAGATGCCTGGAATCACCGCTTGTTCTACGGGAAGGCCAAGTTGGCTGGTTTTTGCAAGCCGGGTGGCGTCGTCATACCGGCCAACATTTCCAGTTCCGATGGCGCAGTCGAGACCACCGGCGCGGGAGGGATAGCGGCCGGTTAGGATCGCGGTACGGGTCGGGGTGCATTCTGCGCCGTTACCGTAGAATTGAGTGAAGCGAAGGCCTTCAGAGGCAAGCTTATCCAGATGCGGGGTTTTGGTGTCAGGAGCCCCGTAGCAGGCGAGATCACCATACCCGAGATCGTCCGCGAGGATGAAGACAATATTGGGGGGAGACGCGTTCTGAGCGGGGGGCGACGCGTCCTGAGCGGGTGCCGGCGCTTCTATTTCTTCGGCGAAAAGAAACGATGCGCTCAGCAAGCCGAGGAACAGAACAACGCCATATCGAAAACATACCATGACTTCAGCTAGCCCCAAATCGGAGGCTGAATCGAGTTAAAATGGTGGCGAGGATGGCTGCGGGCTTAAGCGGAAAAAGAGCAGCAAGTTTCGATCGCCAGAACTCACTCGAATCTGTTTCTGAGGAGAGGGAATCTCTTCATGATCGGCTTCGATCTGATACACATCAGGAATCAGATTCGAAAACCCATATTCACCCCGAGCGTTGGCTGTCACGGTTTCGAGAATGGAACCTCGGTAACTGATATGCACCGGAACCCCAGGCACCCCTACCCCGGCTGGGGTTAGGATTCGTCCGCCGACTTCACCAGGATAGTAATCCAAAAAATCGACGCCTCCTCGAAAGACCCCGTGACGCAACACGACCTTGGTTTGATTTGGGTCGGCGCCGTCAGTATCCGCGAGAGAGCGGGTGCCCGGCAGGTCTCGACAGGTGACTCGGTAGCTATTTGCGACAAGGTTGGAGAAGGCAAATCGCCCCTGAGAATCGGTACGAGTTTGAGCCACCATCTCATTGTCTCGATCAAGTAACAACAGGGGTACTTCGACCAAGGGACGGTTGCCTTCCGAGGAAAAATCGAGGTTGCCAGAGAGGTTATCGAGAACCCGCCCGCTGATGCTACCGAGCTGTCCCAAGCCCCCCTTTTTGGAACGCAGTCTTTCGGATGCGCGCGCCTCCTTGATCCAGCGCTGTCGTTCCTCTGCTGACAAAGCGAGAGATGCGGCCGTGCTGGTCGCGGCCTGCAGATTGGGTTTGATAGGCAGAGCCGGCGCAGCTACCTGAGAGGCAATGGAGGTAAAAGATCCGAGGGGGAACGCAGAGGGAACGGGAAAAGCTGGCATCCCCGGAGGTGAACGTGGAGGTGAACGTAGAGGCGCAGGAAGCGCTGCGCCTTCAGACAAAACGGGTTCAACTGGAGCTGAAGCTTCTTTTTGCAGCGAGGGGGCAAGTGATTGATTGGGCAGGAGGAAGACAAGCCCGAAGATCAGCAAGCTGATAAGGGCAAAGAGAAGGATCCCCCACTGCTTCAAATTCATTCAGCAGCCAAGGGTGCGCTTTTCCAGTGATTGACCGAACGCAGGTACGCGTCTCGGCGGTCAATTTGATCTTTGTTCGAAGGCTCTCCGATACGTTGCAGTTCATCGCGCAGGGCCTGCTTGACCCTCTGGTCGAAATCCATGGTGGCCAAACTGTAGGTCATGAGACTATAGAGATCTCCATGCTCCTTTCCAATGCTACGGTAACTTTTCAACCGTTGTAAACAAGGGATGAGGAGCTTTGAATCAATCCCGGTGAGGATGGTTTGAAGCTGCGCGTGCGCGAGGTAGATCTGTTTCGACTCTTTTAGGGAGTCCTTCATTTTCAAATCATATGCGCGCATGCGGATGGGATCGATTCCACTGTCATATCGAATAAAGGCGGCGCAGAGCGCGAGGAGCACATCACTTTGATTGATGAGGCCTTGCTTGCGACTGGCTACGAGTTCGCTAAGAACGACGGCGCAACGTGCTTCGTCATTTGCGAAGGCACGGTGGGCTTCCCATCGAGAAAGCAGGGGATCGCCCGTAGCTTTGAGTTGAGCTGGTGGAGAGCTCCACTCCCTTCCTTTTTCAAGAATCGCGATCTCTACCGCAAGCCCCTGCCCTCCGAGGCGTTGTAATTCTGAGATCGCATTACCGCGTAATTCACTGGGGGTTCGAGACCCTTGCATGGCGCGCTTCCACGCTTCGGCACGAGCAAGCTCACGTTGTTCATCAGGGCGAAGGATGCCACGAGCTTGGGAAGAAATAGAGGGCAGGTCGAAGTGCGGAAGGCTTTTCAGGCGACTAAAGCGAGATGAGGCAGAGACGGGTTCGGAGCGCTGGATGATGCTGCTGAGAAAATCGGTGATCTTATAGTTGGCGGTTGGCAAGCTGTTGCCGAGAAGATAGCGCGGGTTATTGGCGACTTGCGTTTTGAGTGCGTCGAGACGCTGGCGCAAGGTGGAATGAGATGGGATTGAAGGCTCTGTAACCTTGATCCGCTGCAGTGCGGCAGCAAAGTCATTTTGCGCGATGAGACTTTCGATGTCGTTCAAGCCTTGCACGTAGGCTTTTGGACGAAGCTCAGGCACAGAAACCACATAGGGAGACGTTTCCAAACGAACTGAGCGCTGTTCGGTTTGATAATCTGATTTTTCGAAACGAATAAAATAGGTACCTGGAGCGAACTCGGCGGCCCCGCGACTGGAATCAAGTGGCTTGAAGGGTCCCTGCTCTGTCTCGCTAATGGAAAAACGAACGGGGCTGTCATCTGGGGTCAAGACTTGGATCATTTGGCCGCTTAGGCGAATCACTTCGGTCCCTCCTGCACCTGGATGGCAGAGGATTGAGAGCGTGGTTGAAGCGAGGGATGAGTCGGAGGGGATCACATTGATCGAAACGGGTTCGGCTGAAGCAGGCAGGAGGTAGGCGACTTCTGCGTCGACCGGCAGCATGCTTTCCGCCAAGCTGGTTACCACGGGGCTACCGGAGGCGTTTCGCAGGACGAGCAAGTAGGTTTGATTGGCCTCGGAGACAGCTAAGTTCAGCTGCGCCATGCCATTGGGGATGATGGCATCAAAGCGCTGGCGCAAAGGGAACTCGTTTAGAAAACGAGTGAGATCCGCTAATCGTGGGGCCCGTTTTTCGGGATCTTGCTGGCTTTGGCAGACCGCGAGTACATTCCGCTGAATGGCTTCGTACAGTTTTTTTTCTTGGACGATGACAGCGGGATCTTGGGCGACCCAGGCCTGTGATAGATGCTCTTGGGAAAACTGGGAAAGAGTCGCATTGAGCGCGTCGCCAGCTTGGACTTCTTGTGAAGCCGACATGGTTTTCAAGATATCCGCCGCAACCGTCGCGTCCTCTTGTTGGGACATGACTTGAGCATCTTGAGCCTTCATGGCTTCGGCGGCCTCAAGTTTCGCGGTTTGCTGGTCGAGCTGAATCGCACGAACTAAGAGGGCTTGATAATCGTTGGGATGATGTTGAGACACTTGGCTATCGAGCGAGGAACGAATTGAGGTGAGCTGAGCCCGAGATTGGCCTGCGTACCCACCCTCGATGAGGCGAGCACATTGATCCAGTTCAGCGGAAGTTTTCAAGCTGATCGCCTTCTGATCCACTTTGGCTTTTAGGCCGGCAAATTTCAGTTGCAGCATCTCAGCCTTGGAGCGATAGGCCTCTGAGTTTCCGATAAATTCGGGATCGGCCAAGCTAGAATCGAGTTGCCCGAGTAAGAGCTTTGCCTCGGCAAGATGCGACTGCATCCCATCCTGCTGTTCCTGTAACACCATGGTTGATTCAAGCTCGCTGAGCGTATTCTCCACCGCGAGAAGTTCCTGATCGACGGACTGAGCTTTTAAGTCGAGCTGTTCGGTCAAGGTGTTGACTAGATTCCCGTCCGCTTCGCGAATTTTCTGCTCTGTGAAGGCGATGCCGATTCCGGTGGCGAGGAGAACCGAGGCAGCGATGGCGAGTGGGAGGCGGTTGCGGCGGACAAATTTTGCGCTACGGCTAAAGGCTGAACCCGGCCTTGCCTTGACGGGGCGATGGTCAAGATAGCGTTGGAGATCGTCTGCTAATGCATCGGCGCTTTGATAGCGCTGATTGCGAAAGGGCTCGATGGCATGCAAGATGATGGCTTCGAGATCGGGATTGATCGACGAGATAAAAGCGGATGGAGGTCGAGGTTGCATGCTGCGTTTGCGTTTAAGCAACTTTCGCACGTCCATTTTTGTATCAAAAGGAAAGTTCCCACCGGTAATAAATTCGTACAACATGGTGCCGAGACTGTAGACATCGGTGCGTCCATCTAGCTCGGTGATGCGCCCTTTGGCCTGCTCAGGAGACATGTAGAGAGGGGTGCCGATGACTTCACCCGGCATCGAGGTGAACACATCTGCGGTGGCCATTGCCGATTTCGAAAAGATGTCTTCTGCATCATCGAGCTCAACTGATTCGGGCTCGCTAAGAGATTTTGCGAGGCCAAAATCGAGAATCTTGGGCTGACCTTCTCTATTCACGAGGATGTTACCTGGCTTCAGATCGCGATGGATGACCCCGTGGTCGTGAGCAACCTGCATCGCCCGGCAGCAGGTGATTAGAAGCTGGATGATCTCTCGTTCTGAAAGCTTGTTTTCACGGATATGGTCGTTGAGTTCTAGGCCATCGACATACTCCATGGCGTAGAAGCAGATGGCTTGATTCAGATCGCCATCGGAGACTCGGCCAATATTGGGATGCTCGATGCGCGCGGCGGTAACGATTTCACGACGAAACTTCTCTTTGACGCGATCGTTTTTGGCCCGACTGTTCGGGAGAAGTTTAATCGCAACCCGTTGACGGGTCACGTTGTGGGTTGCGGCCCAGACGTCCCCCATTGCACCAGAGTCGATGTAAACAAATTCGGAATACCCATGGATATCTGGAGGCAAACGCCCGGTGTCGCCGGAGAGGGATTTACGGCGTTCAGCGGCGCTTAGGGTTTGCGTATGATCCAGATCGCGTTGGGTGTAATCGTTTGGTTCCATGTTTTATCAACTAGTACTGCACTTCGACTGCGAAGTGCCAGCGACCAGCGTCTGAATAGTCCAACAGCTGCTTAAGTGGAATACCGTAGTCCACCTTGAGCTGGCTGTGTTTCCCCAGTGCAAATCGAAGCCCTGCGCCGTAAGATGCGAGTTCGTAACTATTTCTAGTATCGGGCTGTTTGTCGTTATTTTCAAGGATACCGAGGTCGAAAAATGTTAATCCCTGTATATAATCGGCAGGACGTTCTTGTCGTTCTTCGTAACTGGCGTTTCGTTGAAGAATTTTTGTTAGGAAGCCACGGTAAATAGGGGTTCGGATCTCGTTACGTAGATACCCGCCAAAATCAGCCGCGACGCCCCGTTCGGGGTAACCACGCACTGTTTCATAACCACCAATTGCTTTTTGTTCGCTTGGGATGAGGGCCTGACTCGAGTATTGAATGTCGATGTTGTTGTAAAGATACCAGTCTCCGACCAGTTCACCGGAGGCCTCTTTTTTTCCACCCACGGACCAGATACGGGCCGCAGAAAACTGCATGGTTAGGAAATCGCGTTCTGCATTCTCTCGTTGAAGCTCGAGCTCTTCTTGCTCGGTAAGCCCGAGTTGACCGCCCAGATTGTAAGCCACCATAATATTGGCAAAATTTCGGGCACGGGTGGCATCTGGACGGACGGATTGAAACGTAAGCCCAAGCGTAATCGGGAGAACATCGATTTCGGCACGTTCAATATCGGCATTGTTTTGCGTCAGCGCATCGGTAACGCTCCGGTAAAACGCACCAGCCACGGCATTGACAATATAGTCTTCGTTTTTAGCCAGGTGATAGAAGAAACGTGGACCAAAAAACACGCCTTCGCCGCTAAGGTCGACACCCGAAATCACCTCGTCGAGTTGCAATTCGGAATACCCGCCAAAGAGAGAAATACCCGCTCCTCTACCGATGTCGAGCGGGAGAATATAACTGCCTGAGATGGCGCGGGCGGTTTCGAAGTCGAGGGAGACAGGCACTGCGATGGTGAGCGCGTCATATCGACGAGTTAGATTGAGGTGCTGAAGCTTCAGACTTAAGCGGATGTCTTCGGTTTGCTCGGTACCGGTATTTTTCACTTCGAATACGGCGTGGGCGGGAAGTCGGTCTTCGACATAAAAGTCTAAGTCAACGTAGCGCTCGGTGTAGAGGCCCTCGCGATTTTCTTGGCGTGACTTCAGATCCGTATGTAAGACAACGTCCGGCAACGAATTAATCGCAAAGAGACTCCCATAGAGCTCGTTGTAGTCGAAGACTTCCCCTTGGATATTGCGGCGTAATTTATCCTTCAGTTGGGATTGGCTAAAAAAGCCTGAATAGGGAACCCGGGTTTCGACTCGCTCCTCGGCCGAGGTTTTTTCATAGCGATTAGGGGTTTCGTAAAAGTTGATATTTCCAACCCGTCCTGCATCGACTTGGATTTCGACTTTCCCGGCTGAGGGGTCGAGTTCGATGACATACATTTTAGCGAGATAATACCCGTTTTCGATGAACGCTTGGGTAATGGTTTCGAGCATACTTGTGAGCTCGTCTTCGGTGATGCTCCCCGTGGTCAGGTTCTCGGTTAACTTGGTGAGAATCCCAAAACTCTCGAGGAAGTCGACATCACCCGCCCAGAGCACTTGGCTTAGAAAGAAGGTTTCGTTGGTCGCGTCAGGCCACTCGACTTCTTCGAACGCAGGGATTGGCATAGGGGGCAAGTCAGGCAAACCTTGGTCTACCCCATCGGAGGCAAGAGGCGGCAGGTCGAGTGCGTCTCGCTCAAGGTTTTGCAGTTCCGCTCCGATCGGAGCAGAGAACAAGGGGGGAAGGTCGCTGGCAACGGGAGGGAGACCAAGGGCGGGTAAATCACCTGTGGTAGAGGTGGGAAGATCAACCGAGGGTTGCTGCGCGAAACCATATAGGCCGAAAAGGACCCAAAAGGTGAAGATGGGAAAAAGATATTTCACGGTTAGAATCGGTAAGGTTTTTCGCCACCGATGTAGATGACTCGCTTGGCTTCTTTGGGAAGGTCTGGGCCTGCGGTTAGGTTCGCGCTTCCAAATAAAAGGTAATCGATGAAGTTCAAATCGAGGTCGAGAGAGAACTCGGAAACTTGCATGTAATGATGGAGGAAGTAAAATTCTCGAAATTGAACCACGCGTGTCTGCGCGTCTGGCGCATCTTGAATCACTGATTCTTGCACCCGCTGAACGAACTCGCGCGTTTCTGCATCAACTTGTTCGCGCAAGGCAGTATCCAAAAGGAAGATACCATCGAATGCTTCAACTAAGTCATCTTCGATGTTCTGGGGCGCGATGGGCGTCGAGTTTAGGACTGGCTCGACGGCAGCAACTTCGATTTCGGGCTCCGGCTCGGGTTCGAGCTCAGGTTCAAGCTCGGGCTCAAGATCAAGCTCTGGCTCTGGCTCTGGCACGATGACTACAGGTGGCTCAGGCAGAATCACCGGTGGTTCAGGGGTTACAACTGGGGGGTCGGTAGGCGGCGGAGTGATGACAACGATCGCGGTGGCCGTTTCAGGATCCTGGACCGTGGAAGTCGATGGAGTCGGAGTTGAGACAAATTCGATTTGACCAGCGGCTTGGCTGTCGACAGTAACCACCTCGGCATTTGGATTTTGATTGTTTACAAAGGTACCGCTTGCAGATCGAAGGGCGAGCTGAGAGTTGGGCTGAAGGTCGATGGGAGTAGCTGCGGTTCCAACTGATCCTTGATATGATTCGAGTCCAATTGCATTGGCGGACAGTTGTACCCCAGGTTGGGCAAGAATGTCTGAGGCTGCATTCACAACGATTTGATCGGGACCACCGCCTCCGGCTCCCCCGACATCGCCAGAAAAGGCGACCGTTCCTCCAGAATTGATCACAACTTGATTGAGTGCCTCTAGGCGACCGAGTAAGGCATCGCCTTCAGAGCTGACTGAAATCCCAGCCCCGTTGACATTTGCCGTTGTCAGTTCGATCAATCCAGAATCCAGAATCACATCGCCTGAGCCAGCATCGAGTATAACCACATCGGAGGAGGGGCTGGCAATGCTTCCATTTGCTTCGGTCGTGAAGATAGACAGGCCATTATCTGCGGTAGCTTTCGAGCCACTTTCCAAGCGAACTTGTTGGCCAGCGCCTAAAGAAAGCCCACCTTGTTCGACTTGAATTTCTTCTGAGGTGTTCAAAATTACTCGGGCATGGATGATGGCGTTTCCATTGTTCACATTAACGTTACCGTTGATTTCTACCGAGCTCTCTCCATGAAAATCAAGTGCATCACCAGAGCTATTCACGTTCGGCCCGACGATGATTTGGCCATCGGAAATGGCGTCAGATTGGGCCCGAACAAAGAGGGATTCGTCGGCAAGGATTTCTGAGTTTGCAACCGAGGTGTATGAATCGACGTTGAGTTCAACACGCCCACCATTGAGCATAGAGTTGTCTCCAAGCGTCAACCCAGCACTGCTGCTTCCGGTGTCATTGGCAATGCGGATGGTCTGACCACTGGCGATGGTATCTTCGAAGGTGATCGCGCCGGGACTTTTAACATCTAACAGGTTGTTTGCACGAACCTCTAAGGGCGTCGCAGAACTTGGAGAATCGAATAACACGCTAGCTCCTCCTTGGATGGAGATGTCTTGCCCGAAAATATTGGCGGAAATTTTTACGTCGTTGTTTTCTGAGTCCAAGCTGATTTGCGATGTCGCGCCCATGGTTTGATTAATCACGATATCACCAACACTGCTACTGGGTGCTGCAGGACTCGCCTCGGTTTTTATACTGATGTTGTTCACGGTTGCATTTCCGAAGCCATCGACCGTTTCAGGCGCTACGATGCTACCCGTTTCGGAACGCAGGCTCAGGTTGTCCGCCCCGAGAATGGGGTTATTTTGCAAATCGATATCGCCGGTTGCAAGCATGATAATATTTCCGCCGGTGGTAATCGGAGCGTTTCCGAAGGAAGACCCGATTGTGGTGCCTGCGGTGACGTCTAAGTCTCCTTCGATATCGATCACATTTGACAGCACCACTTCGGTTCCAGCGTTTAGATTCACCGACATATCACCTCGAAGCGGGGCTTGGATCAATATGAGTCCAGTGGTTGCGTCGAGTGAGAGCTGATTTTGCGCTCCGGCGTAATCGCTTCCGGCGGACCAAGTAATGTTCCCGTCGGTCACGACATCCACATCCGCGCTGTTCAATTGCGCGTATAAGATCGAGTCCTGCAATTTTGATTCGGGGCCGGCGGGGGTATAATTAAAGGGATCCGAACCGGAGGCCGGCGTTGAAACGACCCCGTCGTCACCACCTGCGGGGGGAACAGGAATAATTTCGATATTATCTGGATCAATTAACAAGCGCCCTACCCGACCGTTTGCGGCTGAAGCGTCGATGGTTTCTTGTACATCGACAAATTCACGACCGGAGACTTCAACAAAACCTCCATCACCAGAAAGAGTCCCGCCTCGTGTTTCAACCGTCGCACCTTGCGAGAGAACCGCGATTCCTTCCGAGTAGACGGTCACATCGCCACCGACACCATCTAAACCAGCGTTGGCAATGACACGGCTTTCCGAACCGACCTCAACCAGCTCTCTTGCGATCAGTTGGATCTCCCCACCGCTGCCTTGACCACCATTTGCAATGGCTTCGCCTTGCTGCGACACTCTGGAACCGCTGGCGACAATTCGCCCTCCGCGTTCATCACCCGAGGCGTCAATGACCCCACGGTTAATGACATCGCCATCGGTAAACCCTTCGAGGTCTTGTGAAGCCGTTATGGAGGCATTGTCTCCATCGCCTGCACCAGCTTCTGTAAGGTTCTCGATCGTGCTGCCTCCTTCGGCAGAAGGTTCGGAATCATTTCCTTGTGTAAGGTCGGCAGCGTCAGTTGGCTCGGAAATTTCTGTTCCGTCCGTGTCTCCCTCGCCCAGGTTTGGTGTAGAAGTCTGATCGGAGGCGTCCGAACTGTCGTCTGACAAGGCTTGGCCGTTGGGACCGGTTTGCACCCCGTCGATGAAGACCGAGATGGTTCCGCCAGCGGCTTGGTCGATCACGACCGATTGGCTTGCGGCCGCGAGGACTGTATTTGGAGAAGCGATGCTCCCTTGATTGTCTACCCGGCCTCCAATAAGCCAAGCGCGATTTGCCGAAATACTTCCTTGGTTCACCACGGATCCCCCCGGCCCCGTAAACCGCATATTGCCAGCCATAAAGTCGGCGCTACTCATCTGTAATCCAGAGGCTATGAGCCCGTGGGTATTCACTCGCGCGGTGGGCGTAAAAAGAATGCCCTGCGGGTTGACCAAAACCACGTTTCCGTTAGCGGACAGAGAGCCGGCAATGGTCGACGCAGGGCCATTGACTCGGTTTAGAATGGAGGCTGAAGCACTTGGTTGCTGGAAGCGAACCGACTCATTTCCTGCGATGTTAAAACTGCTGTAGTTTACGATGGCACGCGGACTGGCTTGGTGCACCGTGGTCGAGGTGGCATCGCGCTCGAAAACGACGGAACCGGCCTCAACTTGCGCCCCTTGAGGTAGAGACCATACGGGTTGCACCAAGCAAAACGCTAGGCCCAGAATCGAGGTGATGAACCGATGAAATGCAGAGAAAATGAACATGTTTCTATGTCACCAAAATGATTGAATTCCACAAGTAGAAAACAAGCAAAGAGCTAAGGTTGAATTTTAATTCGGTACTTTCGCCAACGATAACTTTGCGGGCTGATCGGATCCATGAGGGTGATCTCACCATTCACCCCAAGGATATCGGTTTGCAATGGGCTCCAAGAGCCACTTAGCTGACTATATCCCTCTAAAAGATAGCTTCGGGTTGCCTGGGCTTGAAAGTCGATTTCGATGCCAAAGGCTAAGGGCCGCATATCGGTTATCATGAAGCTAGAATTGGCATTAAGTGGATCTGTACCCGAGAGGTATTCATCAAGGTTATTTTGCCCGTCTGCATCTGGGTCGAGCAACGCACTACCTTCCCCGTTAATGAGTTCCCAATCATCCGGTAATCCGTCTCCATCTAAATCGGCAGATGGTTGCAGATAGCTATCCACATTGAAGAGGCTAGCTGATGTCAATACAACCGGGGCCTGCCCCCGCCCTACGCCAGAGTTGTTAGCAAAGGCTAGGCCTGGAATCAGCTGGACCCTAACGTAGTAGGTACCAGGTCCTAAACCGGTAAACCCATATTGACCATTCGCTGAGCTGGCGGTTGTCTGGATGACCTGTCCCGAGGCGTTACGGAGTTCGAGCTGCACCCCACTGTAGCCGGATTCGCCGGGATCCGTAATGCCATTGTTATTATCATCTCGAACGAGACGACCCTGAATTTCTCGATTAGACACATCAACCACCCAGGCTTGTTCGATGGCGCTAAGCCAGGTGTCGTTGCGCCCATCATAAGCGAGCACCGATGCAACGCTGGCGAGCATGCCAGTGGCAATCGGTTCGGTATAGAACGAGACTGAATCACCAGGAAGAAGTTCGGAGACATTCTGAACCATGCCCAGACGAGTGCTGGCAACCACGAGATTGGAAAGAACCGCTGTCCCTGTATTCAGAACCGAGAAACAATAGGTTACCGGAGCGGAGCCGTTGATCGTAGGCTGGGCTGTACCGGGGCACCCTACCCCGCCGTCATGGCCGGCGTAAACGCTATGAGTAAACTCCATATCAGCCCAAGGAAAGGAAACGCCTAAATCAACCGTGAGCGGAGATGAATTCGTGACAAACACCTGACCGTCAGCCGCCACATCGTTGTTCCGGTTTGGATCGGTTAGATTGTTTCGGGTAACATCTACAGATACTCCAGGAATGACATTCGCGTAGTCAAACTCTAGGCGGTATTCTCCTTCGGGCAGGCTAAACTCGTAGTGTCCGTTGTAGATGGTAATTCGGTTGGAAACAAACAGTCCTAGGTCATCGTACACATCGACTCGAATTCCAGCCAAAGCAATTTCATTGGCATCTCGCAACCCGTTTGAATCATAATCTAACCAGGCTGCGCCTTTAACCGTATTGTAGACAGTAGGAATGGTCACGTTTCCTATGGTTGAATCTGTAACCTCATCCCCGCTGGGAAGTAAAACAATGGCGGTATTGGTGAAGGGTCCCTCTCCGATGGCGGTAAAGGTAAAGGTCCATTCCAGCGCCTCGCCAGGGTCCACTTGAGGCAGCCCCTCAAAAAGAACTTGGCCATTTGAGTCCGTCTGATTCGCAGGCGGACCAGTGACGGAATCTAGGGTCAGTATATTGGGTGGGAAGGCATACTGAAATTCCGGTGGGATCACCGCGATGTTCCCAGAATTAGAAAAAGTAATCGATATATCGAAAGACTCACCCAACTCGAGGTCGCCAAGATTCAATCCAGACTCGTTATGAATAACCGTCAATGAATTTGGTGACGCGCATTCGACTTGAATATCGAAATTTACCGTCTCGCTAAAATATGCGTTGGTAACGGTTACGATCATATTCAGCACCTCACCACCTTGGAAGTCAGGGCTTCCGACCGGAGGCAACTGAGATGCAATTCCGGCGGGCGGGCTGCTTGAGATGGAAAGTAGATTGGGAAAGAGAGACAAGTCAGGGATCTCAAATAAGCAATCGGGCTCGTACTGGATGACGTTGGCAGTGGTGACGGAGAGGTATGGTGACTCAATGATGTTCCCACTTAACGCAAGGTCTTTGGATGCAGACGGCCCATCGATAGAGACGGAAACGATATTGGTAAATTCACCAGGCTTCAGGGTTAGGAACAAAATGGAGTAACGAAGCTCTCCAACGAGAACGCTGTCGTTGATCCCAGGTACGAGGACCCCACCGAGATCCGTCAAAGGGGGTAAACTACTCAGATATTGAAAATGATTTGTGTCGTATGCATACGTCATTTCATTGGTAACGGGTCCCCCAGAAAAGGAGGAAACGTCAAGTGTAGTGGTAAATTGAACCAGTTGATTTGTGAAGAGATCAAGTTGAATGGGAGCGGTTATGGCGTGGGATAAACGACAATCTGCTCCTGGGTCACAAGACAGACTCATTGGAATGGTACAGGCTTGAGATTCGCCGCATGCATTGGTCACAATGACGGTGACGACCTGCTGAGGAGTGGCCTGGGTAAATACAGTTCCCATCGGAATTGACTGGCTCTCAACTCCCCAAGCGCAAGAGCTAACAACATCAAGTAGTTCGCTCAAGTCAGGCATCTCAAAGTTACAATCTGAATCTTGAAAAGAGAGCGCAGGACAGGCAACCGCAAAACTATTACTCAGAGAAGGACAAAGCAGCATCACCTCGAATTGGCAGCGGTCACCGCCACAATTATCCGTTGCGACCAATTCGACCTGAATCAGCCCTGGGCCATTGACTTGGCTCCCCGGAAGAGGTTGCTGGGAAATGGAAAACGGCTCGCAAAAGGAGGTAACGGAAACCAACCCCCGAAGATCAGGAAGCTGATACATACAGGTTGGCTGAATAATTTGATGGGGCAGGATGGGGCAATCCGAAATACTAGGCCCGACATTCGGATCCTCAAAAATAACCGTGACGGTACCATTTGTCACACCAGGGATCGAGTACGTTACCTCAACTGTTCCATTGAACGGAGCACCGGGATCTGGAAACTGATTTAGATCAAAAAAACCGCACGGGTTCCAGATGGCATTCAGGTCTGGGACAACGGGGTCCGTGGTAGTTAACACAGGAATCGCTACGAATTGGATCAACAGGTCCGTTACCTGCTGCGTGATAACAAATTGATTCGGGCAGACATCGAGGGGTGGGTCATCTGAAATTGAAAAGCGTATGATCCGTTCGAAAACCTGTGAACAGATGGATATTACGGATGGATTTAGATTTGTGATATCCGTCACATCTACACTTCCACAGGTTAAGGTAACATCGGAAGGGTTATAAATGCCGTTCGTTATGGTGATGCTTTCTGGGAAAAAGAAGGCCCCATCCTGACTGCACCCATAGCGAAACTCGGTGACATTGGTCATGGCTCCGCAGGCATTGATGATCGATACATTACGTTCGATGACATGAAAGCAATTGCTGATGTATTGGTTGGTCACGGCCAACACCGAATAGTCAGTGTTGCAGATCGCATCAAATGGCCCAATCGGGGGAAATGGTGATTGAGATGGATCATTTCCAAACCAAAGAGTGGGGACGGCATCGTAGCTAATCGGTTGGACAATAACCTCGATTTGTTCGGAACAGGTTTCTCCAAAATCAGCACTCCAGTTCAATTGAAAGATATTGGTACATCCGCTGCTTCCAATAAGATTCGGCCCATCGAGGCTAATGACCCCGAGGTCTCCTGAATTTTCCGGCGGCATAATCGCATCCAATTCCTCGCAGGTGAATGGACCTCGTTGCACACACACAAACCCCTCTGTGGGGATGGGAATCCCAAAAATATTGACGGATAATTGTGTTTGGTTGGACTCGCATGCTGTCAGGTAGTCATACGTGATGACCCCAACTCCATCGACCGTCTCGAAGGTTGCCACATAGTCAAACTGAATGCTGATTGAGCCGTTAGGAGGAATAGACGGAACGGGCTTCATACTTGGGCCGATAGAGCTAATTTCACCATTACTTGAGCTTCTAATGGTTCCTTCTGGGGTAGGTATGGAGGGACTCAGATTAGAAATCACGACCCAATTTGTGAAGAAGGGAGAATTCGTCACTACTTCGGCCGGAATAGAGTTCGTCGAACTGAGGGAAATAGGCAGACTATCGAGATTAAGAGTGGGTCCCGCATCTTGCAGGATCTCACCGGTTAGTGAATTACTGAAAGCGCCGTTATGTGAAAAGCTGAATGATAGGTCGCAGCTCATGACCACGTCATAAGAGACAGTTACACTGCCAATAAAGTTTGTGATCTCACACTGAAATGCATCATCGGAGATGCTGCAATTTAGTGCACCTGCATTGACATTAACGATACCGACCGAATTCGATGGAGGCGCAATATAGAGTTCCCCAGCACCTGCCGTGGCAGATAGGTTTGACAGGATAAGTTCGTAGGAAATAGATTGCCCCAAACCAATCGAGACAGGCGTAGCTGAAGAAACGTTGCTTGGTGAAACTAACGTGTGCGTAAGCGAATATTCGGCGAAGGAGGCACCAACACTATAAGCGATCGCACCTCCGGTTGCATTGCCAAATAGAATATCGTAATCTCCATCGCCATCCGCATCACCAAGATCAAAGGAATCTAAATCAAAGGGATACTCTTCTGTGCTGATTGTGGTTGAGCCACTAAGCAGCTCGACCGTGATCGTTCCATTGCTATCGAGACCGACAATGTCGACCGCCCCATCTGCGTTCATATCTGCAAACTGAACCGAGGTATACTGCTTCGAGAGGATTATTTCTGTACGCTCTCCAGTGGATAAATCATAGAAATAGCTATTCGTATCCGAGCCGATTAGAACGAATAACTGCGGGTATCCTAATTCTAATATATCGACGGCATGTACCTCCAGATAGTCCGGTCCTTGGTCCGCATATCCAAGCCCTGACTGGATGATTCGTAACCCTGCTCCAATATCCACGCGAAACCCGCCCCCAGAAGCATCGTTGTGTCGAGCGATGCCAAGGTCAAGATCGCCATCCCCATCGAAATCTCCATCAATTAGGTCAAAATTAGAACTCATGTTGGTCGTCATTTCGGTGGTCAATTCATAGTTCGAATAAGGATCAGCATAAAGGGGATTCAAACTTACTGGAGTCTGCTGGTTCTCTCCATATCCAGAAGAAACAAGGTCAAGATCGCCATCTGAATTCGAGTCAAACAACAACACCGATACAGCAGAAAAATCCGAAACAGCGGGTTGCGGTTGATCAAAATTTAACCCAGCAATTTGACGGAGAACGGGTGATCGTGTCGGTTTATAAAACCGAAGGAAGGCCCCTTTTTCAGTTCCATACGCAATGTCCATTAACCCGTCCAAGTCAACATCACCAACATCTAAATCTAGGATAGTACTGCCGACAACAAGCTCCGCAATGACCGAATAGGTCCCTGAGACTTGGCGTTGATAAATAGAAATTCGACCATCCGCATCCAACCCCCGACCCACTACAAATTCTAATATACCGTCAGCGTCTATATCGGCAAATTTCACCACGGTTTGCGGTAATGAGGCATCAAAACTGCCCGAGGGGCCAAAGGAAAATTGAGGCCCAGGCATAGAACTAACAGCCGGAAAGGCGGTAAAATCATACTGGTACCGATGGGTACGAAACTGGCCGCTTGCGTCGATCATGTTGGTCGCCATGGTAAACCGTACCGTTTCATTTGGAAAATAGCTTGGCACTTGGGGCGTAATCGTAAGCGTGGATCCCAACTGAGAGGCGGTAAACGGATAGTTACCACCTTGAGATCCTCGCAAGAAAAAAGCACCGACGCTTGTACTTAGATCAAGAGGAAAGAACGTCATCTCTAAATCGATAGGTAATGGGTTATCGGCAAATACGGTCGTTCCGATTAAGGAGTTGGAAACGACTCGGTTAAAATCCTGCGTAATCACGACGGGGAAGTTTGTAAAATAAGAGCCGAGTAACTGAACCCGAACCTCATTTGTATGTGGCGGCAACCCCGTTAACTCCGTGCATTGAACCTGAATATTCAGCACCTCACCTGGGAGCAACTCGGGCAATGGTCCACAGCTCAATTGATTGGAAAAATAGGTGCACGTATACCCCGGGTTACCCGAATTTATGGCGTTCAGATCCGGCAACATTCCATCGGTAAAAATCAACCGAAAGAGATGATTGCTTACAGAAGAAGGCGACGCATTGGAAATAGATACAGAGTACTCTATCGGGAAGGCAGCGGTGCCTCCCAATGGTACAAATTCAGCTTCCACTCCTAATATATCCTGAGAATGCAATCTGCCCCCCAGCAACATAAAAAGGAAGGAGCTAACGAATAAAAACAGCCCAGCCCTATGAATCATGAGTGAAATAGCTACGACGCTTCATACAGGCTGTCAAAGTCATTAATCGCGATCCTGACGGTTAATTGCCAGTCTCTTATGGCGCTTTGCGGTAACATGAACCAAAGGTAATTAGCCGGTAGTGATAAGCCGAAGGCTATTTGAGCGATTCGTCCGGATCGTATGGGCCAAAGTGAGGCATTCGCAGCCGAATCTGCTAAGTCCGACAGGTTCCTAGAGCTCAAGGAGAAACCATGACTCGGTAGGCACGAACCGAGGGGAACTGCAAGGCGGCTGGGTCGACAAAGATTTGGATCCCATGCAACGCGTCTGCGCCGTGTTTTTGACCGAGTAAAAACCAGGGCCCCAGCTCCGTATCTCTGCGTTGGATAGTGTACTGCTTTTGCGGGACAGTAGAAAAATAAATTTCGGCTCCCGTGGATAAGATACGGATATTGGTAATGTGAAGGCACGATGCGGGGTCGGTAGGGTTGGTCCCAGCGGTATATTCGTTGAAGTTTGACTGCCCGTCGCCGTCTGCATCTTCGAAGGGATTACCGAGTCCGTATGCATTCTCCCAGTCATCCGGTAGGCCATCGCCATCCGTGTCAGGAGAAGGTTGCAGGAGAATGTCGATGTCCATCCGATGCGTGCTACCGAGAGCGATGAGTTGCGGTGACGCTACATCGCCAATGCGATCCTGAAAGGTTGCGTGCTGCAAGCCGAGTTGCGGAGCGACTCGCACCTCGTACTGCCCCATGTCTAGGCCGGTGAAGAGATAGCGGCCGGCTGAATCAGTCATGGTACGCTCAAGGAATAAGCCCGACGAATCATAAAGATCAACCAATTGTCCAGCAATGCCGACCTCATTGGTCTCACGTATGAAGTTAAGATTTTTGTCGAGCCAAACCGTGTCGCCAATATGTCGATCGGAAACTGGGACACGCCAAGCTTGGTCGACGGCTTGAACCATTTCATGGTTCGCTCCTCCGTAACCGATCACGGAGGCGGAGCTGGACCCGTAGGTTTCGGCAGAAACTTCCGTGTGGTACATCGCTACCTGCCCTACCCCAAGCACGTTGGTTGTTAGGTATAGGTTTAGTGATTCACTTTCGATGACCACATTCGAGAGGGGCGCGGTACCGAGATTCCTAACTTCAAAGCAATAGGTCAGTGCAGCTCCGGGCACCATCATGACTTGGTTAGTGCCTGAGCAACCGGCTCCCGAATTGTGGCCTTGATAAACCGTGTGCACGATATCAATCTTTGGCCACGGGGATGCAAGGCCAAGATCTACCTTGGTGGGAACAGAATTGGTCACACGCATGGATGCAGTAACCGGATTCACGTCGCTATTTGGCAATGCGGCTTCAGGCATGGAAGGGGTTATTGCAACGTCGACCCCGAGCATGGTGGATACGCCCGTTAACTCAAAATGCACATCGTACACCCCAACCGGCTGAGAGAACGTATAGCTACCGTTGTAGATCGTCGTGGTAGAGGAAATCATGTTTCCGCTAAGATCCATCAAGGAAACGGGAATACCAGCAAGTTTAATTTCGCGAGGCTCACAATAGCCGCTCGAATCATAATCAAACCATACCATACCAGTGATGGCTTGATTTGGTTGAGAAATCGAGCCGGCCTGAGGTCGCACCTTCTGATCGCCATTCGGCAGATCAATCGTCGCGATGTGCTCGAAGGTTCCAGCTTCTATAGCCGTGAAGTTAAGATTCCAATACAGCGTATCTCCGGGCAAGACAGTGGACAATGGGGTGTAAAAAATTATTCCGCTATTGGTATCGATAGAGGTAACACTCGGCGTGCCTGAATCAAAACGCATCAAGCTTGGGTCGTATGAATACAGGAGTGTGAGAGGCTGAACCGAGGTGCTTTCAGCGTTGGTAAAGACGACCTCGAATTCGATCTGTTCCCCCTGGATGACATTCGTTCGGCTTGAGCTGTGGTAGAGCTCGCATCCGTCACTGCCAGAGCAAAGCCCCGAGAAACTTACCGAGCAGATCTGGGTACGAACTAAATCGGTGATTGTCAGGGTGATATTGGTGGTGATGGGGCCGACGAAAGGAGATCCTACCGAAGGGCTTTGCTCGAAAAATAAGCTAGAGGTACCCGCTAAAATACTAATCTCGGTGGATAGATCAGGGATACTGAAGAGGCAATCGGGCGCGTTGGTGCTGATCGAGAGAGGACATTGAATCGAAAAGTCCAGATCTTCCACAATGCCTCCGCTAGAACTGGCGGTCTTTTCTTCGCCATTGGCAAATCGAATGGTGGCACGATTGGCATAGGCCCCCACTCCCATACTATTCATGGTGATTTGCCACACGAATTCTCCGCCACTCGGGATGGTAGGAATACTACCGATGACCAATTGGTTGCCAAGATCAAGAGAACTCGGATAACCTGCCTCGAGTTGAAATAAGCTTGGATCAAAATCATAGGTCAAGGAAATCGGTGTCACCGGATCAGGACTTCCATTAAAAAAGACCACCTCAAAATAAGCGAGATCCCCAGGCAGCAGATAGGGCGAGGCAATTGGTGCGCGTAATAAGTGATCCAAGATGCAATCTCCCGAGTCAGGACAGAGGACGACCAACTCGATTTCACAAACCTGAATCAAACCACACGTGTTTGTTACAATGACTTCGACATTGGTAACAACCGGCCCCGTGAGCAGCGTTCCAACGGGTATGGACTGATCGTCCACGAACCATTCGCAAGAGCTGACGACGGCTAAATTTCCACGAAGATTCGGAACCACATAGGTACAATTCGAGACAATCACAGCCCGGTCGGGACAAGAGATTTCCAACATCCGATTTGTCGTGGGGCAACTGATCACATAATCAAACTGACAGGTAACCGCTCCATTGCAATCTGAGGCAACGAATTGAATCGGGAACACGCCAGGGCCTTGAACCGATTCACCGGGGCTCGGAATCTGCGTGTAAACCAAGTCATTTAAACAGCCTGAGAAAATCTCCAAGTCGCTTTGAAAATCCGGAATGGAAACGTTACAATCTGAGCTGTTTTCAAACCGCATCCCTGAAGCTGGGCAGCCTGTTGCAACCGGAGCACATTCAAACATCACGGGGATTTCGCACACGATAGATCCCGTACAGTCGAAGGCTTCCAGAGTAATCATTTTGGTAGCTGGTCCCTGCATAGTTGAACCTGGCAATGGCAGTTGGCTTACATCAGCAATGGAAAAGTCAGGGCATTGGGAAACGATTTCCCCTCGGAGGTCCGGCACGGTATAGCTACAAGAGGCATTGGTAATGACAAGAGAAGGACATTGAATTTCAGCTGGATCGAGGACAGCACCTAGAATCTCAAAGGGGCCAAGTTGAAAATCATTACCGCCCATTGAGTAGGTTGCCCAAGCAGAGTTAGTTACAGCTCCTTCGAGAAGCCCCTGCAACTGAACCTCGACCTCAATGCAAGCCCCTGGCGCAATACTTCCGAAGCTACTATACCCCGAGGCAGCCCCCGAGACCACGTCGGGGAGCGGAATTGAATTCGTCGCCGAGACATTGGCTTCGTGCATGTAGTAGACGGCTAAACTGGTTATGGCGAAGGGAGAGTCATTACAGACCTCCACTTGAGCCAGGAGGGAATCCCCGACAAAGACCTGATTTGTGCTTACCCAGAGATGCGTCATGTTAACGCTGCACGAATTTGTAACATCCAACTGTACCAAAATGGAGTTGGTATTGAGCCCATCAAAGTAGGTTACCACAACCTCCAGATCGTTGGTGAGTATTTCCCCAGCTAGTGGGTCCTGCTCCATAATATTGTAGAAATCGCATGGGTCGAGATTTAGGTCAGGAACAACTCCGCAGCTGACCTGCTGTGTATACGACTGCATTACAGGCGTGAACAAACGTGTGAACGATTGAGTTTGAACGACGTTTTGATGGCACGTTCCACCAGGCGTGAAGATGGCTACCGAATAATCAACGACTCGATCAAAACCTTCCTCGCACAACACACCGCTTATGTTCACTTGGTTTGTGGACGTGTAACTTATATTTGTTGTGACGACTGGTCCGCATGAATTCGTAAACAATGGGGGCAGAGGCTCTGGCTCATCATCCATCAAGGTGATGGGCGGAAGGACAGGCATCTGAGGAATAGGATGCACCTGATACACGGTTTGCGTTGCCGGAATTGCAAACTCACCTGAACAAGCGACCCCAGTGTATTCATAGGTTAAGGTGTTATAACAGGAGCCAGTGATAGAGGTAAGTTGGACGTCAATTGTCACGTCGACTCCTGAATACCCGACAACAGGGGGAAGTAATGGAGTCGTTCCGCAATCAACATCAGTCGTAGGCAAGAGAGTAATCTGCCCCGGAATGATCACAAGCTTAATCGTTTGGGTATAAACAATCGGGTCGAAACAACTGTTCAAGGTATTTGCAGCAGAGATGGTCCATTCTCGTTCAAAGGAATAACCATTGACTAAACTTCCATCACAAAGAGGGACCGGAGCACTGTTTGTAGGTGTTGTCGTCAAGCAATTCGGTATTTGAGGCGAACCGGTATCGCTGGGGGAACTAAGCACCGTATCGTAAACGGTTGTGCTTGGGGGAAAGGTTATGTCCGCAGTGAAGTCGGATTCATTTGGATAGCCCTGCCAAAGCTCAACGACATTGGTCGAGAATTCACAGGTGTTACTCGCGACAATGGTCCGTTCGACATACAGGAAGCAGTTGCTTACGAACGTAACTCCTACGTCATCAGTTATGAGCATCTCACTGCAAGAACTATTGGAGAACGCATTCGATGCCGCAGGAATTGTCGCAGGATCACATCCAAACCACAAGGAAGTCGGTGGCGTATAGACGGGTGCTTGGGATTCCACAAATTCCACCACTTCGGTGCAGATTGATAAACGATCGAAAGAGTCAATATAGACCCAGGTAATTTCGACCTCTTGGTTGCATCCAGCCACGAGAACCACGGAGTTAGAATACACCGCGACATCCAAGACACCTCCGATGAACACTTGAGGGGGAGGCACATCTTGAGGAAGAACCTCACATCCAAAGCTCCGTGCAGGCATATCACAGTTAATATCCGCCAATGGCTCATGAAAAAATTCAGCCGAGGCATTGGTCAGTACCCGACATGTATTTGCGATCTCAATCCCAACCGATCCAAGGTTATTCACTGGCGGAGCCAGAACCTCGAAAACCACGCTTGTGGAAAAACCGGAACCTGGATTCAGGAGAGGCAAACTAAAATTCGTAGTGGCGGGAGATACCAGAGAAACATAGGTGGAATCAAACTGAATCGTGGCCATCGTATCGATGAGGTTGACTGACCCCACATTCGTGATGGTGACGAAATTTGTGATCAAACTTCCAACCACAATTCCGCTGGCAGGCAAAACGGTCTGGTTGAGCGAAACGGTTGGTTGAACAACCTGGAAGACCGCTTCGGCCATATTGGTGAAAGCACCCCCAGTGGCCGATGATTCAAACTTCGCGGTATTGGTATAAATCCCAGCACAGCTCGTCACCACGTCAACCAAGACGGTGACAGAGCTTCCCGCAGCTAACCCAGTAATCAGACATTGCGCCGAGGGGCATGGAACGCCATCAAGCTGGATGGACTGGATGATGCTACCAGCGGGGACAAGGTCGAATAAGGTACCGGAGATCGCACTATCGGAGCCATTGGATACACTAATTTCAAAGGGAATCGCCTCTGATTCAGCGAAGGGCCCAAGAGCCGTCACCTGCTTGGTCAGGCTTACGTCATAACATTCATTGAGATAGACGAAGTTGTTTATTCCGCCCGCAACCATATCTAGGTCGCCATCACCATCAAGGTCACCGAGCTCTACTTCAGAGTAAGATCCGGGGTAATGCTGGTCATTTACGATCGCACCACCCTCAAAAAGATAAATCATCACCCCTTGGTTCATATCCGCAACCACGACGTCTAAATCTCCATCCCCATCAAGATCACCGAGGGTAAATTCACGTGGATCAACTAAACCAGATAGACCAAGGAAAGAGAGAGGTGCAGAAGAAACAATAAGCTCATGACCACCACTAACGGCCTCACGTAAAACGATAATATCCGACTGGCCATCTCCATTGAAATCGCCCATTTGCGTATCGATGTTTACATTCGCGCCACTCAAGAAAGTCGAATTTGAGAAGCCCCCTGCCCCATCACCGTAAAGAAGATTCGATAGATAGGGAACGCTCGGTGCCCCCCCTGGATTGGATTGCAACATGGACAAATCCAAGGTCCCGTCTTGATTAAAATCACCAGAAGCGACGGCATAGTAAGAGCCAGCAATCGAATCGGCTAGATTGGTAAATGAAGAGACATCAGGAACTAAGGTGTTGAATTGGACCGCCGCGACAGAGCCTGAGGCCGCGTTAACCAAGTCAAGATCTCCGTCGGAATCGACATCAATGACAAGGACATCGTGGAGGTCAGTACTCCCTGGTACGGTAAGATTATTTGGCAATACACCCAGCAGCCCTCTACTACCCCATGATGGAGATAATTTTGACGCCTGCGCGAATAGATCCTGACAACTTACGACGATATCCATCAACCCGTCCTGATTGAAATCTCCAGAATCGACTTCGTACCCACAGAGAGCAGAATGCTCTGACCTGACAAAATCATTGGTGATCGTAGAACGGATAAACATCCTGCCTTCCAGGCTTGGTGTCGTTTGGTAACGCTTCGCGACAAACACGTCCAAGAGGCCATCGCCGGTATAATCCGAAATCCGAATCCCGCCTGTAATACTAGCTCTGCCAAGATCCTGGTCTTGCCTGAAAAAGACTTCCGCAGAGTCGACGCAACCCAAGGTTTCAGCAAAGAATTTGATCGTGTAGGGACACATGTGACCTGTAACGAACCGACCAATCACATTGGTGGTAAAGGTAAGCGTAACTTCTTCTCCGGCAAAGAAATTAGTCGCAGGTGAGATGACCACGTCGGTACCAAGAACCTGAACCCCGAACGGATAATATCCTCCTTGAGAACCATAGAGGAAAATCTGGCTTTCAATCCCCAGTGATTGAACTTCCTGATCCAAACTCACCACAATATCATCGCTCCAAGAGACCGAATTAATATTGGTTTCAAGTGAATGTGAAACCACGCACATAGGCGTTTCAGCCACGAAAATATTCAACGCATTGTTAGTCTGGAATAAATCCTGATTACACAAACCACTTTCGATTTCAAAGACGGTCGGATCGTTCATCGAGGTGGCGTCAGGCTGGCTGGCAAAAAACTCAAAAGGGATCGTCGTCCCCACCCCAATTGTCGGAATCGACGCACAGTAAATAGTCGAAGAGGCCGTAACCGAGCACCCATACCCGCTGGGGAAACTCATGGCATCCGCTGACATCCCGCCCGGCATTTCGACCACGAGCGAGGTATTACTCGCAATGCCCGTTCCAGCATTCGAAATGATCATGCTATATTGAATGGGATATACCGGATTGCTCCCGCCGTAAGCTGCAGTTCCAGCGATACTCACATCGGCCTTATTCTGGGACTGGTTCAACCATACCTGCACGTCTGCACCAGCGAGGACAAGGTCTAGATCTCCATCACCATCGACATCTCCGACTTCTACTTCGTTGAAATTACCAGGAATGCGCTGACTGCGTGTCCGCAAAGATTGCCCAGACATATATTGGATCAAGCATCCGTTCGTTCCGTCTGCAATAACGAGATCTAAACGTCCATCCCCATCCATGTCGCCGAAATTCAGCTCTTTTGGATCAATCAAAGGGTCTGCAGGACTTAATTTAACTGGATCATCAGAAATACCTAATGGATCATAGGTCCAAATGGAGTCTGATCCCTCCGCAAGAACCACCATATGGTGAAACCCAATCCCGGAGAAATCAATCAGACGAATATCAACAAAGGCGTCAGGCGAAGACATGCGTTGTGCGGCGGTTCCGTCAGGAAGGAAGTAATCAGCTGAATAGGTACCGCCAGTCGAAAAACCAAATGCCATTATCCCACCATCAGGATCAACAAATGGAATCGACTCATACCGCAAAGCGACAATTTCCGCTGTTCTTGTATTCAAAAAGTGCGTCCCAACATCAATCGCATAAAAAGAGTTCGTCACCGCGATACTTGTCGGAGGGCTAAGCGTCTGAGTCGGAGAAGAAGTTCCGTTAAATACAATCCGAGTAGATTCGTTGGTACCAAACATGGCGGTGATTAAATCCAACTGCCCATCAAAATCCATATCGGCTAAATGCACGTCATGTGCAGGCAACATCTGAGAATTCGACATAGCTGACAAGCTCGGGTAACTTCCACTTGAGAAAATCGATACCGCATCTTGGTTTCCAGCAAATGACAGACTGACTTGCCCATCATTGGCAAATTCACCAGCATCGATTTCGTAGGACAAAGGTCGGTTAGCATTGAAATAATTAGAAGCGCTACCAGAGGAATCAAAGTGATACTTTTGCATCAGGCCTAGCGGCGCTCCTTGAATCGGGTTTTCAGCAATAACAATTTCAAGTTGCCCATCTTTATCTTCGTCAAATAAACGAATGCCTCCAGGCACTAGCGGGTAAGCAATATTTTCTCTAAAAACAAATTCGTTTTCTCCAGACTGGCAGGTCTCGGTAGCGGCAACCATATCCAATTGGTACGGACAAATCCGGCGGAAACCAGAGAGACTCAAGATGTTGGAAGTAAAGGTAAACATTAGTTCCTCACCGGGAAAGAACTCGTCGTCAAATGTGAGCAAGATAGCGCCGGGAGTAATTGAGCTATTATCTACAATCGTATAGTTGCTATATATCCCACCTTGATGCCCATGTAAGAACGTTTTCTCATAAATATCGTTTAAGTCGATTTCTTCCTGAAAAACGATTTGGATGACATCACCTTGCTGAATCGCCCTGGTTGAAGTCCCCAACCGATTAATGCTGAGAACACAATTCTCTGCCGTCATGATGCTGGTAGATGCGTCGTTGTTCGATGAATCCACGTCGTCTTGACAAGCGGAGTTCATGACAAAGACCAAATTCGAATAGGTCATTCCATCGTCCGCCGGAAGGGTAGCAAAAATACTGAATTGGATATTGGAGTTCGCCCCTAGATTCGGCAAGTCGCCCATTAAAATACCAGTCCACATCGTATTTGAAAGCGGGGCGAGGCGACTCATATCCGGAAGCATGCCACCTTGAAATTCCTGTATGAAGGTTGAATTCGTTGCGGTCTTGGGCCCAGCATTAGAAACCGTGATCTGGAATTCTACCGGGAAATTAGGATCGAAACTTGGCAGCATGACTTGAGTGATCGACAAATCAATTTGATTATCGGTACGGTTGATATATAGATCGATCTCGCCAGCATTCCTCGAAGCGATTAAATCCAGATCCCCATCTCCATCCATATCGCCGAGGTCGACCGTGTTAAATCCAGAGCCACTTACAGGCCCCTGAAGCTCTTCGGAAAGGACGGTAAAGGTACTCGAGGTGAATCCCAAGTGAAGCGAAATAAAACCCGTATTTGAATGTGCGATAACCACATCGATTTGATTGTCCCCGTTGATATCACCCATGTCCATATCCACCAAATTCATCGGAGCGCTTGACCCCGTAGTTATCCCGTAACTCGAATGCACAAAACCATTGGGTGATGAGAGAAGGGCATTAAACTGATCTACGGCAGGAAGGTTAAGCAGGTAAAAAATATCTTCACGACCATCGCCATTTGCATCCAGTACGCGCAGGTCAACCGCTTGAGGGATATTCACTTTTAGCCGAGTAACCGCCTCGCTACCATCAATCGGCAAGTTACTGCCAAGAATTGCTCGTAATGAGAAATCAAATATTTCCCTCTGGAATGACACCAAGTCGATGTCACCATCTGCATCAATATCGCCGCTGTCCACCAAGTGAAGGTTTGTCCCAAGTGACTGTTTAGCGAAGCTTCCAGCATTGTTATTAAAAAACGCGCTCTCATTGTTAAGATTCACAAAAGCGGACTCCAACATCCCGTCTGCATTCACATCATGAAAACATAAGTCGCCATCCTGTGAAGAACCTAGGAGTCCGGAATTAAGTTCCAGCGTATATAAAGGAGCATTTGTAATGGACCAAATCCATCCCCCGCCCTGTCCAACAACACCAAGACCCACATCGCCATTGGCAAAAAAATCAGCAAACTCCATTTGAAACAAGACGGCAGTCCCCCCCTGATTGAATTTTGTCGTGTAGGACAGCGGACCCACATTTTCAAAAATCCTCCCTCCACCGTTTCTTGCAATGTATCCGAACTCTAATTTCCCGTCATTGTTGATATCGACGATTTCAAGGTCAGCGACCGGTCCAATTGGATTGGAAACAATCTCGCTACTTTCGAGGGAAAACGTCGCAGTAGGCGAACAATCATTCGCAGTGGCAGTTAAAAACTCGAATACATAAGGCTTCAACGTTTGGCCATTGATCGCCGTCACCCCTGAAGCAATGGTCAAAATCACTTCCTCCCCAGAGAAGAAATTGGTCGCGGGAGTAAACTCGACTTCGAGCCCCCCAGCCATCACGGAAACGTTGACGGGATACGAACCTCCAAGGTTCCCATTGAGAAACACATTTGAAGCAAAGGCGCCGGCCAAAACCGGACGACTCAACTGTAAACGAACGGGCCCCATCACCGGGATCGAATCTGAAACAGGATGACTCAGGTTCGTCACAACACATACATTCGCAATACAATTGGTTACCACAGAAATATTGTTCGCTAGATTCGTATCCACATTCGGAGAAGTAACAAGCACCTCAGCCGAATTGGTTAAACAGGATTGCCCCGCAAGCGGCAAGACGTTGACCGTAATCACGAAATTCGATCCGCCTCCAAAGTTCGTAACCACACACGTGAGGTTGGTTATTGCGCTTCCTGAAGAGCATAGAACCCCTGGCTCGCTCACCGTGATGGAGCTAAACTCATATCCAAGAGGCAGTAGATCAACAACTTCAAGCCTGTCAACCGCTTGAGTACTGAGATTGGAAACGGCCAAGTTGAAAGCGATCTCGTTTGCATTCATCGATGGAATGCTGCTTTTCACAAGCTCTACATCGACCTCGGAAATGCAGGTATTTAAAAAGACGTATCGATTCGAACCCCCCGCTGCGACAATATCAACTCGGCCATCGCCATCCACGTCCCCCACGTCCAAGCTGGTAAATACACCGGTAATTTCTTTTGAGCTAAAGGTAGAAAGCGCATCATCAAAATAGCGAATCATCAACCGATTCGTTTCAACAGAGACGATGTCTAAATTCCCATCCCCATTCAAATCGGCGGCTCGAAAAGTAGATGCTGAAATTGTAGCAAGGTTGACGTCAGAAAAACCGCTTAAATTTGTAATCGTGGTAAAAAGGCCCGCCTTGATGATGAACTCATCATGCCCGTTCATCCCGCCCCCTGTCGGATGGTAAAGGTCTGCTAACATGCAATCGATATCAAAAGGACTCCCTGAGAATACCGTGGTATAAACAGACTGGCTAAACCCGCCCAGTCCATCACCAAGCCATATCGACGAGTAGGTATCAACTCCATCATAGGTAACCACACCCAGATCAATGTTCCCATCGCCATTGTAATCACCGCTATCCACTCGCAGGACAGAGCCTTTGGTAGGGTCGGCGACAGGAACTTCAATCGCCGTTGCCCCCGCATTCCCAACCCCAAGATAAACAAGAAGATCCAAAGGCGTGCTAGGGTTATAGAGAGCCACGATGGCATCCAAAATCCCATCGTGATTAAGATCGGCCAAGTGGACATCGGCTGATGCCGCACCAATGTAAGGTAAGGTAAAAAGATGTGTCACAGGCGCTGCAGCAGACATATCATCAAAAACACGGAGACTAGCATTATCCACTACAACCATATCGGACAAACCGTCATTGTCCACATCACCAACATCAACAGCCTCTGAATCATAAAAGGCACCAGTCAATCTGAAATCGGAAAACCCATCCCCATTTACGACGTATACGTTGTCAGGACCACTCGTATCGGAAACAAACATAGCGCGCATATCACTGGGCGATTCATAAATCCTCACACCAGTGGTTAAGATGCTGGAATTGGTTTGTTCAGCCAATATCCAGATCGGATCAACCAAGCCGTTACAACCAGATGCAACATGGAAAAATTCATCCGAATAAGGCTTTAAATTCGCATTTCCAGTCGAGACTAAATTAGACGTTAAAACCACGGTGTATTGCTCGCCAGCGACCAATGCTCCGCTCGGCATTTCAAGAGTCGCATTGAGCCCAGATACACTTCTCAACACAAGAGGATGATAGCCCGATTGCGCACCGAGCAGGTACATATTGCTAGTCACTGAACTGGAATCCAGCGCTCGAGTAAACTGCACGTTTATAATTGGATTCCCCGTCGCATCGACCCCCTGAAACCCCATCGCAGTCACGCAAAACCCACCACAATTGGTTACCGTCGCGAAATTGTTCTCTGGCACGACATCGATATAAAATGGGTCGGTGAGCATCACTTCAGCCGTATTTGTCTGACAGAAACTCGCTCCTGCCATATGCACCGTAAACAGGGGAGAAACGCCCCCGCCCTGAAGCCCCGTGACGACGCAGACCACCTGCGTCACAGTACTATTGAGACATTCGGGGTAGCTATTGGTTAAGGAAACGAGGTCTAAAGTCGCTCCGAACGGCACGGTATCGGTCACTTGGACCTGGCTGGTAATCGCAAGCGCACTAACATTGCTAATACCAATTTCGTAGGAAAACGTACCCGTAGTAACCGGAGGCAAAACCTGCTTAATCGCAGCCAAATCCACTTCGGGCAAACAAGATTCGTTTAAGTAGACATGTAATTCTTGCCCTCCAAAATCGCCAGCAGCCGCGAGGATATCCAAAGCTCCATCGCCATCCACATCACCCAACTCAATTTCTCTCGCTCCAGAGATGCTTGTTGTCACACGGGTAAAGGTTAAACTTCCAGAACCATACCAGATTACAAGCGGACTACCGAAACGGGAAACAACTAAATCTAATTCCCCATCCGAATCCATGTCACCAATTTCGAGATCTTCACTTCCCGGCATTGTATATGTATATGAGAGAATCTCAGCACTGGGGTTCGTTAGAGACAAAGCCCTGCCATCGATGACTTTTAAGCCCTGATCGGAGAGAGTCACGACATCTTCAAACCCATCGAAATTTAGATCCGCCACCCGAAGCTGCACCGGTGTATCGGTGTATGCATTAGTAAGAGAAGTAAGGCTTCCCCCTGACCCATCTCCAAGTTTGATCTCGAGTCTTCCGAAAGATACGTCGATAAAAGCGAGGTCGATATGGCCATCCCCATTCACATCTCCACTGTCGATTTCAATCGGATCATGTCTCTGGATAATCGATGAATTTTCCTCTTGCAGATTTAGGTCCGTGGTGGGGTAAGTTATCCACGCCAAACTTGAAAGCGGGCCAGTTCCACTGGACCGAGAAAGCAGCGTATCAAATGAACCGGCATGGTCGCGGTTATAGTGATGAAGATCTAATACCGGTGTACCAACCATGTTTACAGTCGTGAAAAAAAGGTTTGAAAAATTAAACCCGCCCCCCTGATTCACATGATGAACCCCTTGGGTTCCACCAACCCAATCCGTGAAATCAATCAGCCCATCTCGATTTAAGTCTGCGGTGGAAACTGGATAGGAATTTATCGTAGAGGTACCAGGCGCATTCGAAACTATCGTAAAAGAACCCGTCCCAGAACCTTTATAAAGTATCGTCGCGTTATTGTTATCTTTTAGGATTAAATCAAGCGATCCAGACTCATCGATATCTGCCAAACGCAGATCAGAAATGGGGTCCCCAACGGAAAGAATCTGCCCCGTAAAACGGAATTGTGGCATAGGCCCTGGGACACATGCTAATGAAGGTGCGATAAATTCTTGGGAATGTGGCTTTAATGTAACCAGCCCCCCTCCAGGTGTAATCTGATAGATGTCACGCGTGAGCTCCAGCGTCATCAACTCTGCTGGCCATAAACGCTCCGTTCCCTGAAAAACTACCGAGGAAATAGTGGGAAAAGAAAAGGTCCCCGGAATAGCCCCCGACTGATCCCCTTGAAGAAAGAAGCTTAACGACCCCTCAAGCGTACATCGCTTAGCTGGTTTCGAAAACTCAACTTCAATTCGCGGATATAGATTACTGTAGGTGATGACTACATTAGTGACACAAAAATCGCCAGGCTGCTCGAGAAGCTTCGCGTCGTCTTCATTATCTGCAGGAAACGCATCACCATAATCATCTACGATATAGGCCGAGTTATTAATCTCCCAAGTAGGCGCGCTTGGTGGCAAGCCAGAGCCTTGTTCCTGAATAAATTCCCCTGCCCCATAAACAAGGACCGTAACCGCGCCCCCAACGGGAATGGTCGCAAAACTACATTCCAAATCTGTCGCGGTATTGGAACAATTTGCGGGGAAAGTGGATAGGGTTAGGTTTGAGATCAGCGGATCCAACAAGGTAACATTGTTTACATCCACCGAGCCCTTGTTGGAAATGATCATGGTATATTCCAACTCATCCGGAGTACAATTTGTCATAACGGATACGGTTTTAGTCAAAGACAGATCGCCACAGGAGGTTCCGTAGAGTTGAATCCCCGAAGCAGTCGTATCCAAAACAATATCCAATGCGCCGTCGCGATTGACATCGGCAAGATCCACCCCATCCGCCGAGGGAAATGAAATCAAGGGACTAGCAGGTTGAAAAGACGCTCCTGTGTTAAGATAAACCCAAGATTGATCTACCGGTGAGGAGATGACCGCGTCCAAATCACCGTCTTGATCCAGATCACCGATATCGAAATCGCTTACTTGGGCCGAACTGAAGAAACTTTGGTTATTCGATGCAAAACTACCCATTGCGTCTCCCTCAAAAACATGAATTCTTGTTAACCCAGTCATGAAATCAGGATCCCGCAATAACATGAGATCGGGTTTCAAATCACCCGTAAAATCAGCCACCGCAACCTCAAGCACATCCGTATAATTCGCAGTATACGACACAGTAAAATTACCCAAACCATCGTTCAACCAACATTCTAACGCATTCGTATTCGCTCCAAGGGTTTTTTCAAAAATCACATCGAGCGTGCCATCCAAATTGACATCTGCTAGTTCCAGAATGTTGATCGTCGACGAGAAGGGGCCGAAGCCCTGAACCGAGACGAAGGCCCCGAAATTAAGTCCGATGCCCGTAGCCGGATAATACCCAATATTGGTGCCAGACAAGGTGTATAAATCGAGGAGGTTATCGCCATTCACATCGCCAACCGCAAATCGATTAATACTTCCCGCCGAGGTTAATTGCTGAATTGGACTAGCAGCCCCAGTTGCATCGACCGTCAATCCATACACGTCTCGACTGGATGAATTCAAAATAAAGATGTCCTGCACTCCATCACGCCCCGTATCAATTGGTAGGATCTGAGCGATGCCTGGTACCGGCGCTAGAGGACTAGATCCAGCCTGGAAAAACTGCTGCGTGATCAAGTTTCCGGCAGCATGAGACAAGAACTCAAAACCAGAATCAAAATCTAACTGCGTGACGGCCATAGGAGATGACCCGGCTAATGACAGCGTGTTTGAAAAATTCATCGCGCACCCCTCGTTGCCCGTGACAAAAAACTCAAATTGATAATTGGAGACATCGCTCGAACCATTTGGGCTATGCGCATCCTTGATCAATACCGTAATCTTATCGCCAATTTCCCATCCATCGCCTTGCGCATCGACGAGGTCGAGTCGAAAACAACCACCCGTTGTCAATGTAGAGGTCTGCTCTGGAGTATAATCCCTCAACTCCCCAAAAAGTTGAACCCGAACTTCATTCGTCATGAGCATACGGCTCGGATCACAGAGCTCGATGGATAGAACTTGATTCGATTCAACCAACTCCATGTGCGCAGGATCATGATCGATGACGTCAAAATACGGAATGACGTCTTCGAAAATCGCATACACCGAAGCATTACCCCCTCCAACCGTCGTCGAATTGGTCCCCAAAGTACCTAAAACAAAATCAGAAACACCATCTCCGTCGATGTCTCCCCCACCCCCAATGGACACGAAACCACTTCCCGTCGAATCGTAAGGAAAGCGACCGAATCTGATTTCATTTGTTGGCGTACCAGCCAAATTATTCAGGTCAACCGTGATACCATTTCCAAGAGTTGTACCGGCCCGGCTGTAAACCGCTACAGCAAGCCCTTCGGAGAGAGTGTTAGTATAGGTAAAGAGAAAATCGCTGCGCGTATCTCCATTTAAATCGCCAACATTTTCAACCAGCTGAATATCCGTATTACCACCGTCGAGAAATGAAATCTGGTAGGTGCCTAACCCGACCCATGGCCTAGTCGCACTCGTTTCGGCCGACTCAATCTGTTGTTGGTCCCAGATTTGAAGGCGCTGGTCTCCACCCGTACCTTCCGTTATCGCGGCAAAACTAGAACCGTTTCCATCAAAGGCTTTAGAACCATGCACGGAAAGAATCTTTGAACTCCCGCCCCCTTGAATAAGCGCATTAGGAGGAACATCTCCGAAGGTCACAGCGGCATCAATTTGAGCAATCGTGTTGATCGTGGCTGTACCATGTAACAACCCAACCTGGCCATTGCCACGCGGCACCCAAAATGCGAATTCATCGAAGCCATCCCCATTGGAATCCTCAACCCCGGCGAAAGAAGTTCCCAGTCCTGGCAGGCTCAGATCCGAACCAATGATTTTGGTGACAGCAAATATACTTGATCCATCAAGTGAAACCTGGGTTGGGGGCACCATGGTGAAACCTTGCCCATACACAATATAAATCGCACCAATGGAAGTCGTTCCCGCAGATCCCTGACGAGGGGCACCAATCGCAAAGTCATCATAGCCATCTCCATTTAAATCACCGACCCCCTCAATCGTAGAACCGAACAGGCCAGATGCTCCAGAAATCGCATCATCCGAGTTTAGCTTGAAAGATGTCGTGGGGGAAAGAAGAGGAGACGATGGAGGTAATCCCAAAACCAAATAAACGGCCCCACCTGGCGATCCGTTCGGGTTTCCAGAAACAATAAAGTCGCCACGACCATCGGCATTAAAATCACCGATGTCAGAAACTTTAGAACCCGTTTCGAATGGGCAATCGATCTGAGTCAAACCATTTGGCACTGAACCAAGTATTTGATTTGAACTAAACCCCTCCCCTCCATAAATAATGTAACAACGGGACTCTGTTGCACTCGATGTCACGGGTTCAGTAATGACGAACTCATCATAACCATCCCCATTCATATCGCCAACCGTGGTTACCGCAGTGCCAAAAGTAGGCGAGGGCCCATCCGAAAGTACCTGCGTTCCATTTGTACCATCAAGGTTATTAAACGGAAATTCAACCTGTCCAAACACGCAAGAGCTCAACCCGATAAAGAGCAGGACCCAAGTTAGAATAGGAAGTCGACCGATCAATGTTTTACAGCCCTTTAAAATACGTGTGAACGTCGGCCGCCATGGCTTCAACCGTTGGATAACGAGCATCCGGATCGTGCGCCAAGGCCTTCATGCAAATCCGAGACAGCTCGCGCGGAATCGAATTGTTCGGGCAATGCGGCAAATCAACCACAGACTTACGGGCAAACAGGCCCTTCTTGCCTTTTCCAAATTCACTCGGCGGCGTAATCGTCGTTTTCCGGTCTTCACTCCCCTGCACCGCATGCGGTGGATAAAGCGTTAACAGTGTATATAGTAAACCACCTAAACCATAGACATCCGTCCGCTTATCAATATCCTGAATATTTCCAGAAGCTTGTTCTGGCGCCATATAAGAAGGCGAACCAAGTACCTGACCGTCCAAGGTCCGTATTGCATCATCCATGGTTTGCTGCGCGTAAAACACATCGCTCTCGGTCGACTCTTGACGAGGCAAATTATCATCAACCGCGGTCTCTGTAAGGTCTTTAGCAAGCCCCCAATCCATGACCACCACTTCACCAAAATCACCGATCATAACGTTCTCGGGTTTGATATCTCGGTGAATAATATGGCGGCTGTGCGCATATCGAAGCGCATCGCACACCTGCAGAAAAATATGCAACATATGCACCAAGGGAAATCCCTCAATCGCTTCTGCATTCTGCTCACGCAAATGATCCAAAACGATTTCTAAGCTGCGGCCATCAACATGCTGCATCACCAAAAACGGCAACCCTGTCTCATCTTCACCAAAATAGTGAACCGGCACAATATTCGGGTGAAGCAATTTTGCCGTCAAACGGGCTTCGCGAATAAAGCGCAGGCGGTACTCCTCATCATCCCGTAATTGAGGCCGAAGCGTTTTCACCACAACTTCTCGGTTCATGGTTAAATCACGTGCCAGATAAACACGCCCCATTCCTCCCTGAGCGATAATGCGGATAATATTGTATTCTGGCGGTTTCGCCGTGGTACGAATCGATTCAGCGCTCATCGTACTCCCTCCCCGACTAAAGGGGTACCATCATGACCGGCTTTACTCTCGGCCGAACCATCACGAAGCGCTTCAAACCGCCGCGTCTTATCATATCGCAGCATCTTTAATGCGGAGAGTTTCACTTCTCCCAATCGTTTCACTGTTAACATTTTCACAACTAATTCCAATTTTTGTGCGCTGAGGTTCCGGCTTAGGCCAGGCTCAGAGTTTCCATCCTTAGTTAAAGCATGAATCATGCCATTATCGAGGTCGACCGAGTAGTTTTTCAGCGGATCTAAGCCATAAACCGTTTGTAGATGGCTTTTTGTGCGATCCAGCAGGCTACTTTGCTCAAGAATCATTCGTTCAATCGCTTCAAGGTCCAACTTGACCGTCTGAACTGTCTCAGATTTGCAAATCCCACAAAGAAAGACGCCGCAGAGCAGCCACAACTTTATTATTTGAATCATTTTCATAGTCTCTTCATTTCCATAGGCTTAGAACAATAGTCCACCCGAATATTCCCAATATAACATCAAAATCTCGTATTTCATCCCGCATCATGCAAAAGGTGCAAACAGTGAAAAATAGTGGCCCAACACAGTATAAAGAAGCTCAAAGTTCAGTTTGGTTTGGCCTCATCTTAGCTGACTGGAAGGACGCAGCCACCCTTCTCAAAAAGGCAGGCCTGCCAGAGCTAGACCTGCCCAACTTTGCCATCGCCTCCCAACATCGGACCCGATATGGGGCTTGGTATCCCGAGCGGCGCGTCCTGGAAATCTCCGAAGCGGTTTTTCGTAATCACAATGCCGCGGCTCGGATCGAGGTGCTTCGCCACGAAGTCGCCCACCAAGCCGTAACAGACTTCGGTCTAGCTCCCGTGAACGAAGCGGCACATGGCGACACCTGGAAGTCCTATTGTCACATCCTCGGCTGCCGCCCCATGGCAAAAACCTGCGACGAAGTACTCGACCACATCGTCCACCCCGCTCATAAAAAGCGCCTCGATAAAGTACGCAAACTCATCGTCCATGGGGAAAACGCGGGGAGCACCCAGGCCGAAGCGGAAGTCTTTCTCCAAAAAGCACGCCAACTCATGCTGGATAACAATTTATCCCCCACCGACTTGGATCCCAACACCTTAACCGACTCCAATTACGTAAAACGACCCGTCGGCCAGCTCTTCAAACGCCTTCCGGGCTACTACCACCTCCTCGGCAATCTCTTGGCGGATCACTACTATGTGAATTACATCCAAACCTGGGACAAGGTTGCGGTCGGAAACAACCTAGAAAACAGAACCCGCATCGAACTCTTCGGCGAACTGGGGAACGTCGATGTTGCGGAGTATGTCTGCCACCAGCTCCTCAACCAAGCCGACGCGCTGTACCGAAGCGTCAAACCACTCCTCGCCAAAGCCAGCAAACGCGACTTCATGTGCGGCCTCTTTGAAGGCTATGAACAAACCTTGCTAGCAAATAAAACCAGCGCGGAAGAAACCATGGGCCCTGCTTCACGCGAGCTAATCCGCATCGAAGGCGAACTCCGTGACCGATTTTACCATGAAGCCTACCCTCGGCTACGCTCTTCTAAAGTCTACACTCGACACAGCCAAAGCCACGCGCTTGGAGTTGAAGCAGGCCGAAATCTTAAGGTTAAAAAAGGGGTGCATGGAACCCAAGAACAAGGCAAAAAAGGGATCTCCAACTGAGACTATTTGATCGATTCGTACGGATCATATGGGCCAAAGTGAGGCATTCGCAGCCGAATCTGCTAAGTCCGACAGGCTCCTCGACATTCCAGCAAGCACCGGCTCCAACTCAACCCATTTCCCATTTTCAGAATCGCAGAATAGCCATGAACCCCGACCTCCTCCCCCACGTCCTTCTCGAAGCAGACCAAACCGCCAACGCCGCCGTCATCTGGATGCACGGCCTCGGCGCAAACGGCCACGACTTCCCACCCATCGTGCCCGAACTCGACGCGCCTGAGACCATACGCTTCATCTTTCCCCACGCCCCTTCGATTCCAATTACCATCAACGATGGCCACGTCATGCCAGGCTGGTACGACATTCGTGATCTCAGCGCCATCGATGATCGAGCCGACAAGGCGGGCGTAGAAGCATCCTGCAAAGAAATCCAAGCCTTCATCGACGACCAAATCGGACAAGGCATCTCCCCCTCACGAATCATGCTCGCTGGATTCTCCCAAGGCGGCGCCATCGCGCTTCATTGCGGCCTGCTCAATCAACATAAACTCGGGGGAATCATCGCGCTTTCGACGTACCTGCCCGTGCCCGACGCGATCACGGCCGACGCCCTGAAGACGAACCAACATACCCCACTCTTCATGGCGCACGGGGAAATGGACCCGGTGGTCCCCTACTCCCTCGGCCAGCGTTCCTACGAACAAATCCAGACCGCCGGTCATAGCGCGCAATCATGGCATAGCTACCCCATGCCTCACTCGGTTCACCCGCAAGAAGTTGCCGACATCGGCAACTTCCTGCGCACCCAACTCGGCTAAAGAGCTACCAGCGGGGTTTATCGCATTGGCTTATTCATCGTATCTTTCGGCGGTTGGAAACCGCCGCTCCTTGGGCTGCGCCACCCAGCTGAATTGCAATTAAAGTGGCAGTGGCGAGCCTCAGCCACTCTATTTCGGACGAGACGCCTGGGAACGGCGACGTCCCCGTCGGCATCAAACTCGAATTCACCCAGAGTGGCAGAGGGCGGGACCGCCTCTGTGCGAATGCCCTGGGGAGGGACGCCTCAGCCACTATAATCGGCCAATTTGTGTCTGCCACTCAATGGCAGACCTCTAAACAGTCCCTGCCACTCAATGGCAGACACCAATGGCACTTAGATAAGCGGTCCAGCCTATTTTTGGCGACATGTGGCGTTATGAGAATCCGCCCCAAAGTGGGCGGGATATGGTAGCCCGTGTGCAAGGCCGCGAAGCGGCCGCAGCGCCGGGTTACGTGCATACGTAATAGGCAACGAGGGGTAGGCTCTATATCGGAAGAGAACGCGAACCGAGGCGCAGGACTCAGCCACGCGGAGTTGGCATCCTGCTGTGCCCAAAATCCACCAAAACGCCCCAAATTTCCAGGAATCGTTTATCACACGCTTTTCATCCGCTAGGGTGTCGCCACTACGCGGCTTAGAGGAGAAATCCACCGAACCACGGCCTCCTCACTTCGTTCGTCAACCATGGCTATCAATGGGTCAGCGCTACGCGTCTTTAACCGTCCGGATTTTCACTCATTTTTTAATACAAATCGACTTATCTAAGTGCCATTGATGGCAGACACAAAAATGGCGATCCAGATGGATCGCCGCATAAAAATATTTTGCTTAGCTGGCTCAGCTAATCGCGACGAGCTTTACAGCTCGAAGAACAACATGCGCCCACAATAGGTGCATTGCGTCACCGTTTCAATCGACTTGGATTCATGCACCAGACTCGGTGGCAGTTTCATGTGACAGCCTTCGCAAGTGCCTTTGTTGGAACGCGCCAACGCGAGGTCACCCGTATGCTTAAAGGTACGCTCGTAACGAGTTAACCAAGTCTTATCGATTCCCTCCGCAATGGAAATTCTGTCTTGGTTGAGACGTTCGATCAGGCCCTCGAGCTCTTTACGTCGCTCTTCCATGACCGCAACATCGTGGGCCAGTTCTTTAATCTGCGAGTTAAGCTCCGTATCGGCCTCATCAACGATAGCAGTTTGAGACTCAAGCTTCTCCATCTGCGTGATGGTGATATCATCTTGATTGCCGATATGGCGCGTCAGGGTACGAATCTCGTTTTCTAGCGCACGGAAAGCTTCATTATCTTTCACTTCCATTTGCTGTTTGCGGTATTTAGCGACCTTCTCTTTGCTCGCCTCAACATCATTTTCGAGTTCACGAATTTCAGCTTGAAGACGGTTGAGTATGCCGGTCACTTTTTCCGTGACCAAACGTTGCTTTTCAAGACGCGAATCGAGTTGCTTTTGTTGACGAGGAATTTCCTCAGCCTCGAGTTGGAACTGTCGCAACTCACGGTCTTTTTCTTGTAGCTTTAGCAGTTTTTCAATATCTGTAGACACGGGCCCCTTGCATCGGTATGTGAAGGTATATCTAAGAACGGGTTTGCCCCGCAAAACAAGTAAAATGATCTCACAAGCCACAAAGGATACCGCGATCGAGGCTGTAAAAAGTGCCTCAGCGGTATGTAAAGACGTCCAATTTCGCCTCATCACCAGTGAAACCGTGGCTAAAAACGACAAATCACCGGTTACGATCGCTGACTTTGCCGTACAAGCGGCCATTTTCCATGCACTACACAAAATTGACCCCACGATTCCCTTTGTGGGCGAAGAAGATGCCACGACCCTCCGGGAAGATAAGGAACTTTTAGCCGGAGTGACCCGCGCCGCCATGGCGGCAAACGCAGACCTCAGTGAGGATACCATCTGTTCGGCCATCGATTTAGGGCAACATTCCGGCGGAACGTCAGGCCGCTTTTGGTGCTTAGACCCGATTGACGGAACCAAGGGCTTTATTCGTGGGGACCAATACGCCATCGCCTTGGCTCTGATCGAGGACGGCGAGGTGATCTTCGGGGTGCTCGGTTGCCCGAACCTTGACGGAGGACTGTACGCCACCGCGACCAAAGGAGAAGGCGCTTTTGCCATGCAAGGCGACGATCAAGCCAACCAGCTATCCCCTATAAAGGTGATGGAAACCACCGATGCCACTGCCGCTCGCTTTTGCGAGTCGGTTGAATCCGGTCATAGCGCTCAAGATGTGTCTGCACAGATTGCCTCCGAGCTAGGGATCACCCGAGAGCCCTACCGCATTGATAGCCAATGCAAATATGCCGCCGTAGCGCGGGCCGAAGCAGAAATTTACCTCCGCCTCCCGACCCGAGCGGATTACGTCGAGCGGATTTGGGATCACGCAGCAGGTAAAATTATAGTCGAAGAAGCAGGCGGAAAAGTGACTGACATTCATGGGAAGCCTCTCGACTTCTCACTCGGCCGCGGACTCGAAGACAACCAAGGAGTTGTCGCGACGAACGGCCGACTTCATGACGAGGTCATCGCGGCAATTGGGGTCGCGTTGAGGTAATCGTTTCATCTGGCCCCTCTTGGATCGCAGGGTGCACATGTTCACAGATCATACTAAGATCCGCTCGCTTTTGAGGTAAATAAGGTACGGATATGATCGTCGGGAACCGACGGTTTAAATCTAGGCGGGGGCTTCAACCCCGTGAAAACGGTCGATATATCCACGTCGGGAACCGACGGTTTATCATAAAAGGGCTTTAGCCCGCCCCACGTATTCGAGGCCCCCAAATCAGAGCATTTTACGATAAAGCATTTCTATTAAGACCCCTTTGGACGCTTCCAGCTACAATGCGGATTACGGGCTAAAGCCCTCTTTTGCTAAACCGTCAGTTCCTGACGACCATGGCTCGTACTTTTTAACGGGGGTTGAAACCCCCGCCTATGATAAGCCGTCGGTTCCCGACGAAACGCCAGCTGCAACACGATTAATTTTATCATACTCTGACCTGCCCCCCGCCTATGATAAACCGTCGGTTACCGACGAAACGCCAGCTGCAACACGTTCAATTGTTTACATACTCTGACCTGAAACTTCATGACAACGTATCAACACGGTTTCAACCGCCAAGCGAAACGGCGGGAGGAGGCACCACTGTGTAATATATATCGCGAAGCTTCGGTAGCACCCTTACTCGTTGGTTTTTCCGGTGTGTATAGCTCCGAAGGTGCGCCGGCACTTAGCCCCGAGGCTCGCCTCGGGGTTGCAATTCGGCCAAAGCATCAAGCTCCGAAGGTGCGTAGGCACTCGGGTACTTGAAGAAAAAAAGCCGCAATCTGTGCACGTCTTTCAGACTTGGCGTCGCCTTCGAAACTAATCGATGGGCGATGCCCATCGCTACGCTGTTTTCGCCTTTCAGGCGAACATTTGCCTCAAGCCGGAGATACGCCGATTTGTTCCTATGGCGCACCTCCGACCGCGCTTCGCTTGGCGGTAGCAACCGTGTTGAAACGTTGTTATGAAGTTCCAGGTCAGCCCTTGAAACCCCCGCCCAGGACAGGCCGTTGGTTACCGACGAAACTTCCGCTTCAACATTATCCATTTATTACATGGTCTCGCAAGTCCATGGGCTGGTAACGGAAAAGTCCAGAGTCCCAACTCGACAGCATTTCCCAAAACGCACCTGCCCCCCAAGGTTCAGATACAAAATGCTTACAAAGCTTTTTGTCTTTTTCATGCAAGACTTTTGCCAGAAATCGTATAACTAGACACCATGAATATGAAAACTACCCGATCGATTTTTCCCGCTCTTTTTGCCGGTCTTGCCTGCTTAAGCATTGCTTTCTTAGCTACCGCTCAACAGGCGGACGCGCACTGCCAGGTTCCTTGTGGAATCTACGGTGATGACGCTCGCCTTGTCGAGATGGCTGAGCATGTGACCACCATCACCAAAGCAGCTGCACAGATTACCGAACTGGCTGGCAAGCAAGACGCACAATCACTTCAGCAAGTCGCGCGTTGGGTTGCCAACAAAGAATCACACGCTCAAGAGATCCAAGAAATCTGCCTTAACTACTTTTTGGCGCAACGCATCAAAGCACCTGCAGCTGGAGCCGACAAAGCAAGCTACTACAGCCACTTGGAAATGCTTCATGCGATCATCACCGCATCCATGAAATGCAAGCAGTCGGTTGACGCAGGAAACTGCGAAAAACTTCATGTGGCAGTTGACGCATTTGCGGCGGCTTACTCGAAGAAATAGATCTTCTAAGCGCCCGCGCTTCTCTCGTTTTTAAACGAGACGGCCTTCACAAATCCCACTCCCGACTCAAGCCATGTTTACCAATGGAATCCCTCCACGTTACACCCGTATCGTGCAAGGTGCCGGCACCTTAAAACAGCTTCCGAGCCTTGTTACTGAACTTGGCGCAAAGCGAGTGTTGCTGGTTACCGATCCTGGTTTGATGAAGGCCGGGCATTCTGAGCGCGCAAAAAATGCGCTGCAACTGAAAGGGATTTCGGTGTGCCTCTTCACGGACGTTGCAGAAGGCCCCACCACGGCAGACATTGCCGACTGCGCCAAGGCAGTAGAAGGCGAAGACATTGATTTGATCATCGGCCTCGGTGGAGGCAGTAGCATCGACACCGCGAAAGGCGCGAATTTCCTCATCACCAACGGCGGGGAAATGCACGACTATCGGGGGGACCACCCCACTAAAAAACCAATGCTGCCGTTTATCGCGATTCCGACCACCACCGGAACCGGTAGCGAGGCGCAGCGCTTTGCGGTGGTTTCGGATGCGGAGACCAAATTAAAAATGGCCTGTGGCTCAGCGGGCTGTGCGCCCAAAGTTTCGATTCTCGATCCGGAGTTGGTTGAATCGCAGCCTCAAATCGTGGCCGCGATGGCTGGGATTGACGCGCTTTCCCATGCGGTTGAAACACGGGTCACGCGTGCTCGGAATCCGGTGTCTGATTTGTATTCAAATGAGGCCTGGGACCTTTTAATCAAACACCTACCGGCAGCCTTTGCTGGGGAAGCGACCCCAGAGGACTGGGCCGCGCTCCAATGGGGAAGCTGCTTAGCGGGCATGGCGATTGAAGCCAGTATGCTCGGTGCGGCTCACGCTGCGGCCAATCCACTTTCGGCTTCCTACGGCGTTTTGCATGGCCAAGCGGTCGGCAACCTTCTCCCTGTGGTCATGCGTTACAACAGCGAGCCCGAAGACCGAATCAAAACGGTTGAAGATCTTTTAGCGCAAAGCGGGCTTCAAACTTCGATGTCGGCCTTGGGGATGCAACCGGTTGACATTCCAGGATTGGCGAACGCAGCCATGCTTCAGTGGACCGGCCAGTTTAATCCGAAGAAGGTGAACAGTGGTGACTTCACTGATATTTACCAAGCTGTGATGTAGCCTCACCCTTCACGTTTCATTCCGAGACAACGATTTCCTGATGATCAAACTTCCGACACATGCCTCCCTCAGACAACGCCTATTGGTGCTGGGGCTTGCTCTACTGGCTCCGTCGAGTTGGGCTGAATGGCCGATGCATCGGGGTGACCCTGAATTAAGTGGCTTTGCCAAAGGGACCTTGTCTGCGACACCGAGCCTGCTCTGGAGTTTCGATTCGAAGGCAGCCATTACCGGATCGGTTGTCGTCAAAAACGGCAAAGCAGTGTTTGGGAATGACGACGGTGTCATTTACGCAGTCGATGCTGACACTGGAAAAGTGGCCTGGACCAACAACACGGAAGACATGATCGAGTCGACTCCGTTAATCCTTGGCGACACCGCCTATGTCGGTGCGGGCAATGGCTTCTTGTATGCACTCGATTTGGCCACGGGCAAAGAGCGCTGGAAATTTGAAACCATGGGGGAAATCCCCGGCGCACCCAACTATCTCAAACGGGGGAGCAACACCTGGATTTTGGTGGGAAGCCACGACTTCTTTTTATACGCCATCGACGCCAAAACCGGCAAAGAAGTATGGAAGTACGAAACGGAAAATTTCATCAACGGGATTCCCGCAATATCCGCCGAAGGAAAAATTCTTTTTGGAGGCTGTGACGAATTTTTGCATGTGGTGAATGCGCACACTGGTGAAGGCGAAGGAAAAATCGGAGTCGGCAATCCCATTGCGGGCTCCGTGGCGACCCAAGGCGGCAAGGTCTACCTCGGACATTATGGCAGCGAAGTGATCTGCGCTGACATCGCATCCAAGAAGGTCGAGTGGACCTTCAAGAAGCGGGACTTTCCTTTCTATGCGACGCCGGCGATTGCCAACGGCAAAATTGTGATCGGTGGGCGTGACAAGCGCATGCATTGCCTCGATCAAAAAACCGGAGAACAGCTCTGGGAATTCCGCACCAAAGGACAAATCGACAGCTCGGCCGTCATTTGCGACGGCAAGGTTGTCTTTGGTTCATCAGATGGAAACATGTTTATTTTAAATCTTCTCGATGGCTCCGAAATTTGGAGCTTCGAAATCGGTGACGAAATCATCAGCTCACCTGCGGTGACGGATGGAAAAATCTTCATTGGCTGTATCGATGGATCGGTGTACTGTTTTGCAGCATCGGTCGAAAAAAAATAGGGAACGCATTATGACGCAATCGGCACAAGACCAATCCAGCACAGGCGATACCAAAGCCGGCAATTATTTTGTCAGCAACTATCCCCCCTACTCTTTTTGGAAACCAGACTACAAACCAGAAATTTTTGAGGCGATGGAGCGGGCCCCCAAGCCCAACAATCCACTGGGGCTTTACGTGCACATTCCCTTTTGCCGGAAGCGCTGCCACTTTTGTTATTTCCGCGTCATCACCGGCGCCAAAGCGTCTGAGATTCGCGGCTACATGGCCTCCGCTATCGCGGAAATGGACCTTTACGCAAACAAACCATTTATCGGCGGACGCACCCCAGACTTTGTTTACTTTGGCGGCGGAACCCCCTCCTTCTTATCGACCTCGCAACTGAGCGAGCTGACCGATGCGCTCAAAGAACGCTTGAGCTGGGACAACGCCAAAGAGATCGCCTTCGAATGCGAACCCGGCACCTTGACGGAAAAGAAAATCAAGCACATCCGAGATCTCGGCGTCACGCGCCTTAGCCTCGGGGTGGAAAACTTTGACGACCATATTCTTGGCATCAACGGCCGAGCTCACCGTGGCGGCGAAATCGAACGCGCCTATAAGACCGCGCAGGACGCAGGCTTTCCACAAATCAATATCGACTTGATTGCCGGCATGCTGGACGAGACCGATGACAACTGGAAACGGGTCATCGAAAAAACCATCGAAATGAATCCGGATAGCGTCACGGTGTATCAGATGGAAGTCCCCTTTAACACGACGATTTACAAACGCATGCAGGAGAGCGGCCAGCTCACAGCTCCGATCGCAGACTGGGAAACCAAACGCCGCTGGGTAGACGAGGCATTCAAGTCGCTTGAATCCGCCGGCTACAGAATCGGCTCCGCCTATACCGCGGTCCGAGCTGACAAAGAAATTGATTTCCTCTACCGCGACTTGCTTTGGGAAGGCGCTGATCTTCTCTCCCTCGGGGTGGCTAGCTTTGGCCACATCAACGGAACTCATTATCAAAACCAGCACGACATTGATCCGTATATGGAGCAAGTGAATGCTGGCGAGTTTCCGATTTACCGCGCCCTGACCCCAACCGATGAGGAAGCCTTAATTCGCGAGTTCATTTTACAGCTCAAACTCGGTCACTTGGACACTGCTTACTTCGACAAAAAGTTTAATACAAATGTTCGGGAAAAGTTTGCCGCGCCAATCGCTCAGATTGCCGCTTGGGGTTATTTTGCCCGCAATGATGAACAGCTTGAATTAACCCGCGAGGGCTTGCTTGAAGTGGATCGTTTGCTGCATGAATTCTTCCTCCCGATACATGTTAATAAGCGCTACGCGTAGACGGTGGTCTTCGCTTCACGTTGCGTTGCAGGTAAAGAAGAAAAAGCGAATCGCCAATGATAGCGAGATTAGACCTCGACCGCCGACTTGTGCCGCCGTCCGATGTTCCAGAGCCATACAAATCGCTCTTGGTGCATGATCACGATATGACGAGCACCCTTGCGGCATTTCACCAGCACGAAATTCTCCTCAAGGTACTGGAGCGTGAAGCCGATGCCACGCATTGCAGCCGCGTAGTCATCTTGCGGGCGGGCGAAAAACCGGTGGAGTACGGGTGGATTTTAATGTATCTCGACGCCTTTCCAGACAAGGCACAAGCCCTCATTCTCCAAGGGGTTAAACCGCTAGGATGGATTCTGGAGCACTGTCAGGTGCAGTACCAATGCGATCCCCTTGTCTTCTTTGAAGTCAGCGCTGATGAGGCGCTTAAAACGCATTTAGGAACCGACCGCGATGTGTTGTACGGTCGGGAAAACCGCATCACTTCCTACGAAGGCGATCGCTTGGCAGAAGTCTTAGAGATCCTGCCTTAAACCGTATACATTCCAGTCTCGGTTTTGACTAGCTTTGAGCCTGTCCTCAGCACTTAGATAAGGGGCCAGCGGGCAATGGCACTTATATAAGCCATTATGGCCAATTGGCGCGGGGTCATTTCCAGTGCGGAAATCCGCCCCAAAGTGGGCGGGATAGCGTAGCCCGTGTGCAAGGCCGCGAAGCGGTCGCAGCGCCGGGTTACATGCAGGCCAGAGAAGGCAACGAGGATGAACTCTGTATTTGGAGTGAAACCGGAACGAGGCGCAGGACTCATCCCGCCTGGGTTGAACCTAGTCACATTTGTCAGACGCTTTTTGTCAGCTTGGGTGTCACCGCCATACGATTTGGCGGTTTGGAAACGTTCACACCTGTTCCACGGCCTCCTCACTTCGTTCGTCAACCATGGCTATCAATGGGTCAGCGCTACGCGCCTCTGAACGTTTGGATTTCCAGGCCGTTGAATTGGTCATCCCGGTTGAATCGCGCTTTCAGTGCTACGCTGTTTAGACACCTCAAACCCGGGCGTTGCCCTGAGCTATGTTGACGGAGCCCTTCAGGCTCGATGTGCCCACAAAATATCCAAAAAAGATTTCAGGACAGACTCCAATTTGGCCCGCGACAGGCGAATCCTATTTGGCCTCTTCTTTGGCTTCAAGTTCAGAGATCGGACGAAGCAAGTGGTCGATATCGGCCTGGGTCAGCTTCATGTTATTGGCTTTGCCTGAAAGAATACCTTCGACCAACCCAGCCTTCTTTTTCTGAAGTTCTTGGATGCGTTCTTCGATACTTCCTTTACAGATGAACCGGTGCACAAAGACAGGCTTTTCTTGCCCGATCCGGTGAGCACGGTCGGTGGCTTGATTTTCCGCGGCGGGATTCCACCATGGATCGTAATGCATCACCGTATCGGCGGCGGTGAGATTCAAGCCGGTTCCCCCAGCTTTAAGGCTAATGAGGAAAAGCGGAACTTCACCGGCCTGGAATTGGTTCACGGGAGTTTCCCGATCCTTGGTGCTTCCGGTCAATTTAACGTACTTGATCCCTGCTTTGTTTAGCTCTTTTTCGATGACCGCGAGCATCGAAGTAAACTGTGAGAAGAGAAGAATTTTCCGGCCTTCTTCAATGAGTTCTGGAAGCATCTCCATCAAGCGATCAAGCTTGGCGGATTGCTTGATATCTTTCGCCGACTCCATCTTGAGAAGCTGTGGATGGCAGCAGATTTGACGAAGCTTTAACATCGCATCGAGGACGATGATCCCTGAGCGGTTCAACCCTTTTTCAGCAATGGCATCGCGGACGCGTTTATCGAGGGCAGAGCGAACCACTTCGTACAAGGTCTGTTGCTCTGGATGCAGTTCAATGCTTTGTTGTAAATGCGTTTTTGCAGGAAGCTCTTTTACCACGTCTTCTTTGCGGCGGCGTAGGATCAATGGACCGACCCGTTGCGCGAGGATTTGTTGACGCTCAATGCTTCCACTTTTTTCGATTGGATTCCGAAACAGTTTCCGGAAGGCATCGGCGGAGCCTAAGTACGAGGGCATGAGAAAATTCACCAAGCTCCAGAGTTCACCCAGATGATTCTCTAGCGGTGTACCACTGAGGCAGATGCGATGCTCGGCCTGAAGTTTCGCTGCAGCCTGTGTCACTTTGGCTTTTGGGTTTTTAATCGCTTGCGCCTCGTCTAAGACCACGACATGCCATCCAATTTCCTTGTGGACCGCGATATCTCGTTGCAGGAGTGGATACGAAGTAATGACCAAGTCGTAGTCCTCAAGCGTTTCAAAATATTGCGCCCGCAGGGTGCCGTGAAGACGAAGCACCTTGAGTTGTGGCGTAAACTTCCGGACTTCAGCTTCCCAGTTCGGAAGAACAGAAGTCGGGGCGACAACCAGCGATGGACTCGATGACCCAGCATCTGAGACGGACTTCTGCTTTAACAAATGCGCCAAGGCTTGAACCGTCTTACCTAGCCCCATGTCATCCGCGAGGATGCCATGCAGGCCGTATTCGCTTAAAAACTGCAGCCAAGAATAGCCTTCGATTTGATAATCACGAAGCTCTGCCTGCAATCCTTTAGGCGGGCTCAACGGTTTGATCCCGGCAAACTTCTTGAGCCGTTCGGACAATTTAACTGCGCGCTGAGCCGACTCGGAAGCGGTGACCAGTCCGCCGTGTTCCGCCAAAAGCGAAGCGGCTTCGAGGGAAGGAATTTCGAGCCCCTTCTTTTTATTTCCGCCAAATAAATCGAGCAAGAACCGCATCGCGAGACTGACGATCTTGGCGGGAACCATGAGATAGCGACCATCTTCAAGTTGGACGCGCCTGGGTTTGTCGCCATCGACTTCAGGAAGCAGCTCTCCCTTTTTCAAGAGAGCCTGAAGGATCGGCACGAGTTCAAAACGTTGACCTCCGATTTCAACCCCTAGATCCAATCGAAACCAATCGATTCCTGTATTGCCCTGACTTAAGGTTGCGCCCCAGTCCTCTTCATTGGTTTGAATCAAGATCGATTCTAGCCCGGGCTCAAGTTGAACCTCCCAGCCAAACTCTTCCAGGTCCGGTATGATGTCTAGGCAAGTCCGAGTCCAATTATCATCAACATCTTGGTCATCATCCATCGGCACGAAGGCATCGATCGGCTTGTTTCCAAGATGAGGGTCAGAGGCCAAAAGGCAAAGCCCGACATCTTCAAGCTGCTGAATCAATTCACTTTCAGCTTCAACGTCGCGGTCCAAATAAACCGGTGGATCTTCGGAAAGCTTCACTCTGAGGGGCGCATCACCCAAGAGATTGAATTTCTTCGAATCATAAATGACTTCAGGCACGGCATAAAAGACAGGCTCCATTTCGGCCCCATAATCCCCTGCGCTTTCTCGCCGCGAAAAATGGATCACGGTTTTAGGATCTTTTAGTTGCACGATTTCTAATTCGCTGACCGCTTGCTGAGGCACGTCTAACCCGAGCTTTTTGAACTCGGGCTCGCTAATCACTAAATCCGTGATCGGGACAGGTGGTCCTTTTTGCCACGCGACGAGCATCGAACTGGTTTCGGTCGAGGTCACCCAACCGACTTCTGAATTCTCGACATCTAACCAAAGCAACTTGGCGTCTAGGTGGCAGAGGTTGGGAGGATCGGGCTCGAGTACCGGTTGATAATGATCGCCGTCCTCTTTCCACTTCATCTTAACCGAAACCGTCTTCCCCCAGCGAAGCGGGAAGGCACTGACTTCGTTCATAAAACAACGTTTGGTTTTGAGAATGGCTTCTAATACATGAGGCCAATCTTCGCCATTGAGGGTAAGAAAATTAAACAGGTCTTGTTTGACGTCGAAGGCTCCGAGCAGGCGGATAATTCGCTGATCCAAGCTGCTGAGGTAGTCCACATCGTGATGAAGATAGCGAATCGATTCGAAATTAAGATTTTTCCCGTTCCGGCTGTAGCCCCCGTTTTTGAGTAAGGTTGAACGAGTTAGGGTCAGCTTGAGCGTATTCGCATGAACCGTCAAAATGTAGAGTAAGCGAGCCTGCCCGAGCTGGTCGTCGGATGTATTCTGGTCACGACGAAGCGCACTGGCCTGCTGAACATCTTGAATCCAGCGACGAATGGGATTTTCGCCAACGTCTTCTTGCGTGATGCCTAACGATTTAATTTGGTGCGATAACGCGGAAACAAATTGGATGATGTGCTCGCAATTGGCTTCGCGGCGTTCGCAATTGCAATTGGAGAAATACTCGTCGTGGTTGGCGCCAAACTGAATCCGAACCGAAGAGACAACTGCCTGATAATCGTCAAGTGACGCCTCAAGATAAAAGCCTTCTTGAATGCATTCGGAAAAATCTAACTTAAAACTAGGACGTGTTGCATGGGGACTCGCGTCGAGTCCTAAAAGCCCTTGTTGAATGGCAGGATTTTGAGAAAGAATGCGCGGCAAATAGGCTGCGATGGGTTTTAAAAGTTCGGAGGGGATTTTCAAGATGACGGTGACCCTGTCTGGAATTCAGATGAGAGTCGACTCCATAGGTTGATCCAAAGCCGTTTGTTTTTAAACACATCGTTTTTTACGCGATGAAACAGGCGAACATGGCAAATTTCTGACACCGAAAACTCGCATACTCAATTTGCAGAAAAACAGCGGCTGGGAAAAATGCGCCTGAAAGAAAAGCAGATGGCTAAAGAACAGAGATCTGTGATAATAGCCAGAGGTCTGAAAGAAAAGCCAGAGGTCTGAAAGAGAAGCGCCTGAAAGAAAAACAGAGGTCTGAAAACAAAAACCAGAGGTCTGATATAAAAGCGACTGAAAGAAAAACAGAGGTCTGATATAAAAGCGTCTGATATCAATGGCACTTAGATAAGGCGATTTGTACCCCAAAGGACTGGAAATTCGGACGGTTATAGGCGCGTAGCGCTGACCCATTGATAGCCATGGTTGACGAACGAAGTGAGGAGGCCGTGGTCCCGGCGGATTTTTCCTCTAAGCCGCGTAGCGGCGACACCCTAGCGGATGAAAAGCGTATAATAAACGATTCCTGGTAATTTGGGGGCGTTTTAGTGGATTTCGGGCACAGCAGGATGCAAACTCCGCGTGGCTGAGTCCTGCGCCTCGGTTCGCGTTCTCTTGCAATATAGCGCTTACCCCTCGTTGTTTCATACGTATGCACGGAACCCGGCGCTGCGGCCGCTTCGCGGCCTTGCACACGGGCTACCATATCCCGCCCACTTTGGGGCGGATTCCCACAGTGTCACATGTCGCCGAAAATAGGCTGGACCGCTTATCTAAGTGCCATTGGCGTCTGATATAAAAGCGTCTGATAAAACAGAGGTCTGAAACCAAAAACAGAGGTCTGAAACCAAAAACAGAGGTCTGAAAACAAAAGCCAGAGGTCTGAAAACAAAAGCCAGAGGTCTGATATAAAAGCGTCTGATATAAAAGCGTCTGATATAAAAGCGTCTGATATAAAAGCGTCTGATATAAAAGCGTCTGATATAAAAGTGGCTCCGGCGGTAGGACTCGAACCTACAACCTAGTGATTAACAGTCACCCGCTCTACCATTGAGCCACGCCGGAACACTTGCGAGATTCTGATACGGTCGGAGATCGCTATAGTCAAGCGACATTCGAAAGGAAAATATAAAAAGTTTAGCGTGGGTATCGGAAGGCATCTATTTCCGAGGTTATACAGATTGTCGCGCTTCAATGGCGCGACCTAGGGTTACCGGATCCATATAACTGACTCCGCTACCAGCAGGGATGCCGAGGGCGAGGCGGGACACCTTCACGCCAAGCGGCTCGAGTTGCTCAGAAAGCCAATTCACGGTGGCATCGCTTTCGATGTCCGCGTTCAAGGCGAGAAGGACTTCTTTTATCTCGTGATCATGGATACGAGAAACCAACATCTTGAGGCGTTCGCTGGTAACCGTCTGCCCTTTACCGGGGGATAATTTGCCTTGGAGGCAAAAATATAGGCCCTTAAACCCACCGGCTTGCTCAAGGAGTTCGATATCCCACGCCTCTTCGACAACACAAAGGAAGGTCTTGTCTCGATCCGGATGGGCGCAAACGACACAAGGATCACGGTCGGTTCCGGTTAGATTGCCGCACAGTTTACAGCGGCAGAGTTGAGTCCCTGCTTCGTGAATCGCGGCCATTAACTCGCGAGCGAGTTCGCCCGAACCATCTTGCAAGAGCCGTAAGGCCATGCGTTCTGCGGAACGCTTACCAACGCCAGGCAAACGAGCGAGGGCTCGGTTGAGCCGATTTAATGCAGGGTGCATGACGAATTACAGGGTACGAGCTTGGATCAGCGGAGGTGGTAAGCCCCGCAGGAATGACTCCTCGGGGCACAAGCCCGTGCGTTACTACATCCCGGGAATATTCATTCCCTTGGGCAAATTGAGGCTCGAGGTAATCTTTCCGATTTCTTCCTCGGAGAACTCTTTGCCCTTGAGAATCGCGCCTTGTGTGGCAGCGACGACAAGGTCTTCCAACATCTCGACGTCCTCTGGATCGACGACTTTAGGATCAATTTTGATCCCTTTAAGGGTGCCGTCACAGGTTGCGGTTGCGGTAACCATGCCGCCACCAGCAGAAAATTCGACTTCCATTTTCGCAAGCTCTGCCTGCTTATCTTCCATCTTCTTCTGCATTTGCTGCACTTGCTTCATCAATTTCATTGGATTTGCCATAATTCAAATTCTCCGGTTTTAAGTTGAATCTATTGCATATCCTGCCCCGAGAAACCGAGTCGAATCGGCTGAAAAGAGGAAAGTCTTTGACAACCGGCCTTCATACCCTATAATTCCGATAGATTTAGTGTAGATTAACTTTTAATGCGCATTGCAAAGAAATCCGGCTGTCTAAGCTGCCGGTAATCCAAGGATGGCTTTAGAAGCGGTTTAGGCGAATGAAAACAAGACAACTGCGAAAATGATCTCAAACAAATGCTATTATGCGTTACGAGCTGTGCTGGAGCTCGCCCGGAAGGAAAGTGAAAAACGGGTGCCCATCGCAGATATTGCTAAAGCCCAGGAAATTCCTCCTCGGTTTTTGGAAGCAATCTTGCGTCAACTCAAACAAGCTGGAATTACGGATTCGGTGCGTGGGAAAGACGGCGGATATCATTTAGCACGCCCCGCCAAGGATATTTATGTGGGGGAGATCATCCGCCTGTTCGAAGGACCTTTGGTTGCGGTTCGCCAGAAGGCGAATGTAGACATCGATATTTTAGACACAGTTTGGGACGAAGCCGAGAAAGTGCTTTCAACCGTTTATGATTCAACCGATTTCGCCACCCTGGTGAGTCGCGAAGACGATTTACGGGATGACCGCCCCATCTTTTATTCGATCTAAGTAATCGCCCCCCTATTTTTCCCCACTTACTTTCATCTAACATTCCACACTTTCATCTAACACCCCACACTTTCATCTAACATTCCACACTTTCACGAACTATTTAAACATCATCTGGAGACGTACACATGGATTTTGACGCAGCAAATGCAGCCCTCGAAGGCAAAGGGCCTTCAGACATTATCGAATGGGGCTTGGCCCAAGGCAAATCGATTATTTCAACGAACTTCCGCCCACACGAAGCGGTTCTATTGCACATGGTGACACAGGCTCAGCCTGACATCGAAGTGCTATGGGTTGACCACGGCTACAACACGCCGCAGACCTACCGCTGCGCAGAAGAAGTCATCAAGCAGCTTACCTTAAACGTTAAACTATATATACCACTTCGCAGTCGGGCGCATCGCGACACAATTGATGGCATGCCTTCGATTGAGGATCAAGCGGCGCACGATCGCTTTACAGAAGAAGTGAAGCTCGAGCCATTCCGTCGTGGATTGCGTGAGATGGAACCGGTGACCTGGTTTACCGCTTTGCGTCGTGAGCAAACAACCAACCGCGCTGGCATGCAGGCGGTCGCTCCGCACACCGACGGGATTTTAAAAGTTAGCCCGATTCTCGATTGGACCGAAGCAGACATGAACCGCTATCTCGAAGAGCACAAACTTCCCAGCGAAGACGTTTATTTTGACCCGACAAAAGTTCTCGAAAATCGGGAATGCGGCTTGCACGTACAAAAATAATTTAGAACGAACCTCTATTTATTTAGATTATTCAGACAGGACCCCATGAGCGGATATACGTTAACTCATTTACAAACTTTAGAAGCAGAAGCCATCCATGTGATGCGTGAAGTGGCAGCCGAATTTGAACGGCCCTGCCTCATGTTTTCTGGCGGGAAGGACAGCATCGTGATGTTGCGCCTCGCCGAGAAAGCGTTTCGCCCTTCCCCCCTTCCCTTTCCATTTTTGAACGTCGACACCGGACACAACTTTCCAGAGTTGATTGAGTTTCGCGATCGCCGGGCTGAAGAGCTTGGCGCGAAGTTGATCGTACGTACGGTTGAGGACGCGATTGCTAAAGGCATCGCCACCGCGACGCCTGGCGTGGTCAGTCGGAATAAATTACAAATCCCAACCCTTTTGGCTTCGATTGAAGAGTTTCAATTTGATGCCGCGCTGGGTGGTGCCCGTCGTGACGAAGAAAAGGCGCGGGCGAAAGAACGCTTCTTCTCCTTCCGAGATGAATTTGGCGGTTGGGAACCCAAGAATCAACGCCCTGAGTTGTGGAACATCTACAATGCGCGGGTTGGTATGGGACAACACATGCGTGTCTTCCCCATCAGCAACTGGACCGAAACCGATGTTTGGGAATACATTAAACAAGAAAAGTTAGAAGTTCCGCACATCTACTTTTCACACGAACGTGAAGTGGTACGCCGGCATGATCAGTGGCTTCCAGTTTGTGATCTCAACCCGTTGCGTGATGGCGAGACATCCGAAACCTTACGTGTGCGGGTTCGAACCATTGGTGACATTATCAGCACCGGTTGTGTTGAATCACCAGCAGACAACATTGATGACATTGTGGCAGAGATTGCAGCGGCTCGGGTAACCGAACGCGGTAGCCGTGCGGACGATAAAGAATCTGAAGCAGCGATGGAAGATCGTAAACGCCAAGGCTATTTCTAAACTTGGACGCATCGCTTAGCATCTAACCTATTTTTGAAAGTTATTTATGACAGAACATAGCATTGAGCTCCTGCGTTTCAGTACAGCAGGCAGCGTGGACGACGGGAAGAGCACCTTGATTGGGCGCCTCCTCCACGATTCAAAATCCATTTTTGAAGACCAATGGGAAGCTTTAGAACGCACCGCCGACCTCACAGGTGGTGGTGAAGTAAACTTGGCTAACCTCACCGACGGGCTTCGCGCAGAACGTGAACAGGGCATTACGATTGACGTGGCATACCGCTACTTTGCCACGCCTAAACGGAAGTTTATCATCGCGGACACACCTGGCCACGTGCAGTACACTCGCAACATGGTGACAGGCGCGTCGACCGCGAACATGGCCTTAATCCTGATTGATGCGCGGAATGGTGTAATCGAACAGACCAAGCGTCATAGTTACATCGCGGCCTTGGTGGGTATTCCTCACATTGTTGTCTGCATCAACAAAATGGACTTGGTTGATTGGTCGGAAGATCGCTTCAACGAGATTCGGGATGATTTCGACAGCTTTGCACCTCGCCTTGGCCTGAAGGATATCACCTTTATCCCCGTGAGTGCGCTTGAAGGCGACAACGTGGTGGATTCCTCGAAAAACATGCCTTGGTACCAAGGTGGATCCCTCTTGGCACACATGGAAGACGTGTATATTTCCAGTGACGTAGACCTCAAGAATTTCCGCATGCCAGTTCAGTGGGTGAATCGTCCCCTTACAGATGAGCATCGCGACTTCCGCGGGTTCTCCGGACAGGTTGCAGGTGGAGTGGTTCGGGTTGGCGATGAAATCCGTGTGCTTCCGTCTGGGCTGACAAGCAAAGTAAAAACGATCTGGCATGTTGACGGCGAAAAAGAAGAGGCCTTCTGCCCCATGGGAACGACCTTGGTGCTGGAAGATGAGATCGATATCAGCCGTGGTGACATGATTGTTGGGGTGGATAATCCCCCGCATCTTGAAAAAGAATGCCACGCGGACATTTGCTGGATGCATGAAGCACCGCTCACGCTCGGAAAAAAGTACCTCATTAAACAGGCGACCAGTAGTAACGTGGTCATGTTTAAAGAGATCAAATACCGCATGGATATCAACACCTTGGAAAAAGAAGATGCAACTGAGTTGGGTCTCAACGACATCGGGCGCATTCGGTTTATCGCCCAGCATCCGGTTGTCTTCGATCCCTACACGCAAAACCGTCAAACCGGTAGCTTCATCGTGATTGATCAAGCGACGAACCTAACCGTGGGCGCGGGAATGCTACACACCCCTCCCGTGAAGGTCGTGCCTGAGCACGATGGCTATATGATTTAAATCAACGCCAATCAAACGATGCAGCCTGCTCGCGAGAAACCCGCCAGCAGGTTTTCTTTTGCCCTGAGCTGATGCCCATACAGGTCAAGGATGGGCGTAATGGTCAAGGCGCTTCGAAATCAAAGTCGGACGCCGCGTCTTGAATCATTTCATTGATCGAGCCAGCGATTGAGGATCCGATCTGGGTACCTTCTGGCATGGAATCCACGAGAAAGCCGCGGCAGGTTTCGACCTGAAGCTCGTTGCCTTTCACACAGATAAAAAACGTTTGCTCTCCCAGGTGTCCGATCAAATCCGAGGTCCGAAGATCGTTCCGTAAAATTTCTGCGCAACGAAGGTTGTCCACGGCACGACAGAGAACAAGAATCAAACCAGCGGCTCCTAGATTCGGTTGATGGAAGAATCGCCGCAAGAAATCAGAGGCTCGATCCGGCTTCAACAATCCTGTTTCAGGATGCAAAATAGGATCGGACGGATCGCTGAGGGGAGTGCATTTTGGAAGCGGGTGATTTTGTTGCGCCTCATCAAACAGGTTTTCACTGGAGGAAAGAGGCGGGCAGCTCGCCCATTGCAGGTCGACCCCAGGGAAACGCCACTCATATTGCCTGGCAAAGGCAGACAGGCCAACTTCATTTTCAGGCATAAGCAAGATGACCTGGCCGCTTTTATTCGGCTCGATGAAAATCTGATCCTCATTTCGCAGTAAGCATTCGATATCCGAGGGCGAATCGAGGAGGCAGAAGAGCGCGGCCACCTCTGCCTTGGACCCCACCATCTGCTTCGCATGATACATCGCCTGTTCTCGAATCGGCAGTTCGAGAACCGCTTCTCGCTCAGCCACCTGCGCACGATGCAATCGAAAGTACGCGCTGAGAATAGCGAGGACAGAAAATGCAATCGCAGCGAAGACTAGGATTTGGAGAAAAATTGACACGCATGTGCAGTTAACCGATCCTTCAGAAAGGCTCAATCAAATACGCGTCCGACAAAAAAGCCCGTCAGCCTGTATCTTCTACAAGCAAACGGGCTCTGTTCAGATACCGCCTTGGCTCAATGTCAAAAGTCAGAATCGGTGAGGGAAGGCCCCTTATTCAACCGTAATGCGCCTACCCCCATTTCCCGACCACTTGCTCCGATTTTTACGGTATAGTCTTGTAGCTCCGAGGGTGTGCATAGCTCCGAAGGTGTGCATAGCTCCGAAGGTGTGCATAGCTCCGAAGGTGTGCATAGCTCCGAAGGTGTGCATAGCTCCGAAGGTGTGCATAGCTCCGAAGGTGCGTAGGCACTTAGCCCCGAGGCTCGCCTCGGGGTTCCGAATTGCCCAAAGCACCAAGCTCCGAAGGTGCGTAGGCCCTGCGCTACATGAAGAGAAAAAGTCGCCATCTATGCAAGTCTTTCGGACTTGGCGTCGCCTCCGACACCAATCGATGGGCGGTGCCCATCGCTACACTGTTTTCGCCTTTTCAGGCGAATATTTACCTTAGCCCAAGATAGCCCGGATATTTCATCAACTGATTTTGGCACAGCCTGAGATGGTTTCAACCGAGATGGTTTTCACTGTCGGCGGTTGGAAACCGCCGCTCCTTGGCCTGCGGCGCATCACTTCTTCATATAAGCTAATTCTCCGATCGCGCTTCCATTGAGAATAAACTCTAATTAGATTCAGTTTTGGATTGTTGGCTCGGGTAGTAACTGAAATAAATGGAGTTCAACGGAGCCCTATAAATCGAGCCGAGAGCACGATCAAACGACAACTGGGTTTGAACCATTCCCAATACCGAAGCAAGCCAATCTTAGCGCGCGCGAGGTAACAAAACCGCGCCACCAACAGCATCCCATAAAGGAAGATCATATGAAAACAATCCCCCCAGCACTTAGTCTAATCCGAACCCTTGGCATTCTCCTACTTGGAGCCTTTGTCTTCATAGCCTGTTTCGACGATGATGACGATAGCGGTAGCGACAGCACAGATGTTGCTGCAGGTGCCGAACAAGCAGCGGACAGCACACCGGATGATCCTAGCGCGCGTCCTGGACTCGCCCGCATCATCGTGGATTGTGATATGGCGGAAGGCCCCATCACGGTATTCATCAACGGTGACGACCTCGGAGAAAAAATCCTTCCGAAAGAAGGCGGAGAAATCTTCTCCAACACGGTTTTGGGCGAAGTGACTTACTCCGCCACCGCAGCAGGTGTTAGCTTTGCCCCAGTAACCTTGGACATGGTGCTATCTGAGAACGATGCCTTCCAGCTCGTCGATTTGGTCTGCGGCCCTCCAGCCACTCCCTGAAGCAACTGCTTGCTTCGTAAGTACCTGCGCTCGGGCATTGACACCTTGTTGGCCACCTTGTTGGCCTAGCCCGTGACGATTACATTCTGCTGCACCCCCCTCGCAAAAAGGCTTCAGCAGTGAGGCTATGCCCGACCAGATCGACACACGATTAGGTCGGGTATTTTTTATCTAGAAGTCTGTCGGACTTAGCAGAATCGACTGCGAATTCCTCACTTTGGTCCAGACGATCCGGACGAATCGATCAAATGGCCTTGATTACAGTCGTAGCGAGCCGCTCACTACTCACTAAAATATTTCTCACGAATCCAGAGAGGCTGCCAGCGATCGACTTTACGGTTTTTATTGTCGTAAACCACTTCTTTGGCATGAGGCTTGGAAACTTTTAACCGCATCGGATCCCCAAGCTGAGCCTGCCACCCCTGCATCAAACGGTTCATCTTATCGACCACCTGTGCCTGCGCGGGATCTGCCGACAGATCGTTCAACTCATACGGATCGGTTTCCAAATCGAACCTGTGCATTTACTTAAGGCCACTTTAGCCGCATGAATAGATCTTTTCGGTAAAACCAGCTGACAAAGCTCTGTCAAAGCCCTGACAACTCTACCTGATTTACCGGTTGACTCACACGCAAGCTGAATTAGAAATTAAACATGCACTTTGCATCTCAAGCAATACTGACTCTCTTGGTGATGATCCTTACGATTGGATCATCCATCTCGACCTGTCAGTTTTTTGCCGCCGTCGGACTGACCCCACACCATCATGAGGGCACGACCGGAAATGGCCTTTGCATTGAGAAGCATGTCGCTCCCAAAACCGCATGCTGCTCTGGACACGGAGATCATCATGATCAAGGCGATCGTCATGATCAACGCCTTGCAAAAGACGATGCACATCAGGATGAAGCCCCGCATCATCCGTCGCCGTGCTGCCCGAGCCCACTGCCCTGTTCAGAAGAGTGCGATACCGAACAAGTGTACATCCCCGGTTCCTCTCAACCATCGGTTGATGCGGCCCTTTCCCCCCTTCCCTTTTGGCAAACCCCTTGCCTCGGAAACAACGAACCGCAGCATCATAACAGCATGGCATTGAGGCTCCCGCCAAGGCAAAACACCGGCCCACCTCCCGACCCGCTGACCCCAGCCGTCACCAGCTATTTTTTACTCTGATATTCCAACTGCGATCCCTCCGCGTTTAAACCCGCTCGGCTGCTTCAACAGCTCCGGTCAGCCCTAAGCGGTTGCCCAAACCAGCGGTTCAAACGCACCCTCTCGCATCCCAACGCGTCACCCCCGCTGTGCCTACGAACGAGCACCTCGACAGCGGTCAGCGCGTTGACCTCAGGAATATCACATGCCCTTCAAACCAATTTTAGTATCACTTATCACATCGAGTTTCTGCATCCTCTGGGCAGAACCGGTACGTCTCAGCCCAGAGCAAGCCGTCGCCCGCGCCCTCCAATCGAATCCGAGCCTGAAAATCGGGCAGCGCCTCATTGAGCAAAGCGAAGCAACCCTTCGCTACGCGGGCCAACTGAAAAACCCGGAGGTCAAACTCGCCTTTCGCAATGACTGGCTTGGCGATGACGCAGGAGAGCAGGACATCGAACTGGGCATCACCCAAAACCTCCCCATTACCCCTCACCGGAAAAAGGAACGAATTTGGCTAGAGCGCGAACGAGATGAAGTAAAAAGCGAAATCGATCATGACCTTTGTCGTCTCGCCTTCATTGTCGAGGCAGCCGCGATCGAACTCGCGATCAAAACCGAACAACGCGCCCTGCTTCAACGCCAGATTGATGTCAACCAAACCATGGTCACTTTCCTCAAAAACCGTAGCCAGTTCGGAGAAATCTCCCCCCTCGATATTACCCAAGCCAAACTCACCGGCAAGCAACTCGAAGCCGAACAACGCGCCCTAGTCGTCGAACAAAAAGCGGCTACCCTGCATCTCCAACAGCTCATGGGAACTCCACTTACCGAAGAGCTGATCATCGATGCCGACCTCAGCTTGCCGGCCACCTTGTCCACAGCAGATCTAAGCGAGGAAGCGATCAATCACCCGAGCGTAGTGCATGCCCGCCAAGCCATTCTTGTCGCGGAAGCCAAACATGATTACGAGGCCTCGAAGAAGTATGAAGACATCCAACTGGGCCTCACCCTAAGCCAAGAAAAATCGGAAGACCAACCCGAAGGCCTAGACCGAAACCACTACATCGGCATCGGCTTCTCCATGCCCCTGCCCCTTCGCCGAGCCAACCAACAAGCGCTTGCCTCCGCCGAAGCAAACATCGCGAAAGCGAAAACAGAATTGGAAATTACCCAGGCGCAACTAACCTACTCGCAAGCACGCATTGCAGCGCGCAGAAAACAAGCCTTCCACCTTGCCAAAGAAGCAAGTGGCGACGTCATCCAACTCGCAGAACAAAACCTAAAAGCCTACCAAGATGCGCAAGCCACCGGCCAAGCGAGCTTCCTCCAGGTACAGCGCGCCCAAGAAACTTTGATCAAATTCAAAAGCGCCGCTCTCGAAGCGGTTGCCGAATATCACCGAGCCGAAACCGTCTTTCGCGCCAGAGCTCACACCGAAGATATCCCATGAATCCGCGCCTCCTTCATTCTCCTCTTCATCACCTGCTTCGGTCTACCGTGCTGCCGGCCTTTGCCCTCGCTGTAAGCTTTGCTGCACTTTCACTTTACAGTTTGCATGCCGAGGAACTCGCGGCTGACGATCCCCGTGCCAACATCATCATCCTCGATGAAACCGCGGTGCAAAACCTCAAAATCAAAACCGAAACCGCTAAAGAACGCCGCTTCGAAAAGACGGTATTTGCCATCGGTCGTTTAGAAGAAATTCCCGCCAGCCGATCCGTCCTGTCTTCGCGTATCCCTGGACGCGTGGTCGACATTCGAGTCTTCGAGGGGGACGCGGTCGAAAAGGACCAAGTCCTCGCTCGGGTGGAAAGTCGTCAACCTGGCAACCCACCGCCGACCATCGATCTCAAAGCTCCTCAAGCCGGCTTGGTCGTTGCCTCTCACGTTCGTCTTGGCCAACCGGTTATGCCAGAGAACGAACTCCTAGACATATCTGACCGCTCGGTGCTTTGGGCCGTAGCCAAAATTCCCGAAACCGAATTCGCGAGCCTCGTCCCCGGATCCCTAGCCCGCATTCACATCCCCGCCTTGGGCGACCGCGTCATCGAAGCTAAACTGCTGAAGTACGGCATCGAGGCAGATCGCAAAGCGGGCGCGATCGAAGGGATCTTCGAACTCCCCAATCCAGACGGTAGCTTACAGATCGGCATGCGAGCCGAGTTTTCCATTGTGGCCGCCGAACGCGCCGGGGTTTTATGCATTCCAGTCAGCGCGGTACAGGGCGATCCAAGTCGACGCGTGGTCTATGTGAAAGACTTTGAACTCCCCAACTCCTACCTGCCCGCCCCCGTCGTTCTCGGCGAAGAAAACGACCGCTTTGTCGAAGTGATCAGCGGGCTTTTTCCCTCGGATGAAGTCGTCACCCAAGGATCCTACTCGCTCGGTTTTGCTGGCAGCGGAAGTGGCATGTCCCTCAAAGAAGCCCTCGACGCCGCCCACGGCCACGAACACAATGAAGACGGCTCCGAACTTACCGAAGCACAGAAACAAGAGAAGAAACAACAGGCCAAAGAGGCCCAAGGCGGGTCTGGTCCTCGAACCCTAGAAATCCCCAATCAACCCCTGTTGATCTACGCCGGCGTCATGACCATATTCAGCCTGCTCTTCCTTCAACTCCTTTGGAATCAACGCCGCAAAAGCCAACTCGGCTCGGCTGTATCCACGGCCCCGGCTGTATCCACGGCCCCGGCTGTATCCACGGACCCGGCTGCGATCAAAGCCCCGGAAATGGCCACAGCCAACCCCACCGAAACCCCGCAGGAATCACCCGATGCTTGATTACCTGATTCGCGTTTCCCTCGCGCAACGCGCGCTTGTCCTCGCCGGGGCATGCGTCTTACTTGCCATGGGCTATAAGACGGTGCTTGAACTACCGGTCGACGTCCTTCCCGACCTCACCAAGCCCACCGTCACCCTCCTGACCGAAGCACCTGGTTACGCGGCCGAGGAAGTGGAAACCTTGGTTACTCTCCCGCTCGAAAACGCGCTCATGGGCGTCACCGGGGTGACCCGACTCCGCTCGGTAAACGACATTTCCCTTTCCCTCATCTTCGTCGAATTCGACTGGGACACCGACATTTATCAAGCCCGACAATTTGTCCAAGAACGCATCTCCGGCCTCCAGCAAGAGCTTCCAAATGACATCCAGCCCTACATGACACCCGTCACCTCTCTCATGGGCGACATCCTCATGATCGGTCTGCGTGACACCAGCGGCACAACCTCTGGCGGCGAGCTCCGTAGCCTCGCAGATTGGACCGTGGCGCAACGCATCCGCTCCATCCCCGGCATCGCAGAAGTGGTCAGCATGGGCGGCGGGGTAAAACAAATTCAGATCAACCCTGACCCCGAAAAAATGCTTATGCTCGGCATCGGTTTTGATCAATTGCGCAACGCGGCAGCTGAGTCGGTCGACAACAGCACCGGCGGCTTTTTAACCGAACGCGCCCAAGAAATCATGGTGCGAAACCTCGCCATGACCACCGACCTCGACGCCATTGGCAACACGGTGGTCGCCCTCGAAAACGACCGCCCCATCCGCCTCGCCGATGTGGCTGACATTACCTGGGACATTGAACCCATGCGTGGGGATGCCGGCTTAGGCGTCGCGAACCATGACCCCGACGGGCCTGCGGCCAAAGGCGCTGCCGGCGTCATCATGAACATCCGGAAGTCACCCGGCTTCGACAGCATCCGCCTCACCAAAGAGGTTCAAGTCGTGCTCGATGAACTGCAAGCCAACCTTCCCGCCGGTATCGAAATCGTCACCCTCTATCGCCAAGGCGACTTCATTGATCTCGCGATCGGAAACCTCGAGGAAGCCCTACGCGACGGAGCCATCATGGTCTGCATCGTCCTCTTCCTTTTCCTGCTCAATATTCGCGTCACCCTCATCACCTTAACCGCCATCCCCCTCTCGCTGGCGATGACGATTCTCATCTTCAAATGGATGGGGCTCGGAGTGAATTCAATGACCCTAGGCGGCCTCGCGGTCGCGATTGGCATGGTGGTTGATGATGCCATTGTCGACGTGGAAAATGTCTTCCGTCGCCTACGAGAAAACGCGAATGCGAACGAACCAAAACCACGCCTCGACGTCATTGCCAACGCCTCCAGCGAAGTGCGTTCGTCGATTTTCTACGCTACGTTACTCATCATCCTCGTCTTCGTTCCGCTCTTGGCTCTCAGCGGCGTCGAAGGCCGACTCTTCACCCCCATAGCCATCGCCACCATGATCAGCATGGCGAGCTCCTTCGTCATTTCCCTCACCGCAATTCCCGTCCTGAGTTCCTTTCTCCTGAACCCCAAGCCCGGTAAAAAACATCGCGACAGCTTTCTTGTCCAAGGCCTCAAATTTGTCTTCAAACATACCTGGTTACGCTTCTCGCTTTCACAGCCCATTCTCCTCTTCCTCATCACTGTCTGCCTAATCGGCCTAAGCGCCATCGCCTATACGCGCATGGGAGGAAATTTCCTCCCCGCTTTCCGCGAACCCTCCGTGGTGATCGCCATGGCTACCGCCCCTGGCACCTCGCTAAAAACCACCACCGAACTCTCTGCCACCGCACAGGATCAGTTACTCAAAATCCCCGGGGTCGAAACTGTCGGCTACCGCGTTGGCCGCGCTGAGCGGGGCGATCATGTTGTCCCCGTTTCCACCGTGGAATTTGATGTCGAATTTGATGACACCCGCGACCGCGAAGAGATGCTCATCGATATGCGGGCCACCATGAAAACCATTCCAGGAACGTTCAGCGCCTTCAGTGGTCCGCTCGCCGATCGCATCGGCCACATGCTCAGCGGGGTTTCCGCCAAGATCGCAGTCAAGATCTACGGCCCAGAGCTGGACACCCTGCGAAACCTCGGCTTACAAGTCGCGGAGGTCGCTCGCGCCATCCCTGGTCTCGAGGAAGCCCGCACCGAACAACAAGCCGCCATCCCTCAGCTTCGCATCGAAATCGACCGCAAACGCGCCCTCGCCTACGGAGTAACGCCCGGGCATCTCAACCAAGAAATTGCCGGCCTGATCGGTGGCGAAACCGTGGCGAAAATTTACGAAGGGGTTCGAAGCTACGACCTCGTGGTTCGCCTCCCGGAAGCTTGGCGGGAAAACCCAAGCAAACTCGATCAACTTTACATCGACACGCAAAGCGGGCAGCGCATCCCCCTCAGCTACGTAGCAAACATTCGCATGGCCAGCGGGCCGAATACCATCCTTCGCGAAAACACCCAGCGACGCTTCGTGGTCTCGATCAACCCCACCATCTCCGACTTAAATTCGGCGGTCGAACAGCTCACGAAGGAGGTCACGCAGTCGGTTTCGCTCCCAGAAGGATACGCCATCGCCTTCGAAGGAGAATACCAAGCCCAGCAGGAAGCGCGACGCGTCATCCTCATCGCATCCATTCTCGTCCTGCTCACCATTACCTTCATTCTTTACGGCTACTTCCGAAGCGCGGTCTTTGTCTTGATGGTCCTGACCATCGTTCCCGTCTCCTTGATTGGCGCGATTCTCTTCACCAGCCTGACCCTTAACAACATCAGCATTGCCACCTTGGTCGGCTTCATTGCTGTGGCAGGGATCTCCGCCCGAAACAACATCATGATGATTTCGCATTACCTCCACCTCATGCGGCATGAAGGGGAAACCTTCAGCCGGGAGATGATTGAACGTGGTACATTAGAGCGCCTCGTTCCGGTACTCATGACCGCGCTTTCCGCCGGCATCGCGCTCGTCCCCCTCGTCCTCGCGGCCGGCGAACCCGGCAAAGAAATTCTCACCCCCGTCGCAGTCGTCATCATCGGCGGGCTCCTGAGTTCCACCCTGCTCGAACTCGCGATCACCCCCTGCATTTTCTACTTTTTTTGCAAAGGCTCCGCCGAAGCATCCATTCGGCTCAACTCCGCTGCCAGCGGCTAATTTTTATATCTAATCCCAAATAAAATCATGAAAACGAAGCTCAACATCCCAACTATTCGGCCCCTACTCGCCTACATCGCGCTCGCGCTTTTCTCCACCCTCGTCACCACCGGGTGTAATCAACAGGCGCCAACAACAACGGAAGCCGCTGCAGGACATCATGCCGATGACGAAACGCACGCACATGATGATTCTAAAACGAAAAGCGCGGCTGCTTCAAAAAGCGCTGCTTCAAAAGACGACCATGCGCACGACGATCACGACGACCACGCTCACGGTGATCACGATGACCATGCGCACGACCACGATCATGACCACGACCACCCACGCATTGAGGACGGCCCCAACGGTGGACGTTTACTGACTATGGTAGAACCCCACATCGAACTCTTCGTCATGAAGGACCGTAAAATCCAACTCACCGCGGTGGGTGATGATGATAAAGCCATCGACATCACGGATCAAACGGCCAGTGCAATCGGCGGAAGCCGCACCAAGCCCACCCGACTAAAATTCACCAAGCAAGGCAGCGTCTTGGTCTCTGACCTCAGCATTCCAGACGGCTTGGATGTTCCTCTCGTGATCACCATCACACCGAAAAAAGATGCCGATTCGATCACAGAAAAGCTTCAGCTAAACATGCGTGACTGCCCCAGCTGCGACAACCTAGAATACGCCTGCACCTGCGACCACGCGCACTAAAAACGACTAGATTTCGCAGCGTTTGATCGCTCGTAAGTCGGCGATTCACTTTCAGCAATACATCCAAATGGCGCAGCCCAAAGGCGATCGTGGCCATTGACGTCAAGCTCGTACTTCGGCGATTCACTTTTAGCAATACATCTAAATGGCGCAGCCCAAGGAGGGGCGGTTTCCAACCGCCCAAATTTTCCATTCGCAATCCGTTTCCGAACGACCTCAAACTCAAGCCCGCAGGGAAAACCGCAACAACCAAAGACATTAGTTGTGACGTGCCTAGAACTCAGCCCAAAGGCAATCGTGGCCGATGACGTCAAACTCGTACTTCGGCGGTTGGAAACCGCCGCTCCTTGGCCTTCGGCGATTCACTTTTAACAATACATCTAAATGGCGCAGCCCAAGGAGGGGCGGTTTCCAACCGCCCAATTTTTCCATTCGTAATCCGTTTCCGAACGACCTCAAACTCAAGCCCGCAGGGAAAACCGCAACAACCAAAGACATTAGTTGTGACGTGCCTAGAACTCAGCCCAAAGGTGATCGTGGCCATTGACGTCAAGCTCGCACTTCGGCGGTTGGAAACCGCCGCTCCTTGGCCTTCGGCGATTCACTTTTAACGATACATCTAAATGGCGCAGCCCAAGGAGGGGCGGTTTCCAACCGCCCAATTTTTCCATTCGTAATCCGTTTCCGAACGACCTCAAACTCAAGCCCGCAGGGAAAACCGCAACAACCAAAGACATTAG